>ERZ773250.65-NODE-65-length-72568-cov-13.260064_pt1 | contig 72568 bp, 71 predicted proteins | sample MGYA00511258_ERZ773250 | MGnify/ENA primary metagenome ERZ773250 (study PRJEB29015, sample SAMEA2738164) | human oral metagenome | biome: human oral; feature: human-associated habitat; material: saliva | place: China | collected 2187 ... | reverse complement strand
CAGCGGCAACGGCTACGGCAGCGGCAGCGGCGACGGCGACGGCTACGGCGACGGCAGCGGCTACGGCGACGGCTAAATTTTGAACAGCCCCTGTAACAGGGGGCTTATTTAAGCGGCTGGGAACGGCTGCTTAAATAAGCAACTGCAACAAAAGGAAAACCAAATGGTTACTTTGAACAGCTTACAAAACCAACATGACGCAATGCTTGACGATGATATGGACTATGACGAAGTACGAGTTGAGCTGATTGTCGAGAACTACAAGAAAGAGTGGTCAGCGGCTGACCTTCTGGAAATCTTGAGCGGCGAAATCTTAGATGGTGCAGAGGAAGCCCTTGAACGTGAAGCCATCAAGCAGAACAAGCGAGAAATTGCCGAAGCGCAGGCGGAATATGAGTACAACCTCAGAACTTGGAATGACTAGGAGGACAGCATGAAATACGCAATCAGAACAGTTTTAGCTGTGTCAGCCATCACGGTTGCCGCTTACAGCTTTCCCGGCAAAACAGAGAAGCCGGTAGAGCCTGAAACCATCAGCCAAGAAGCACAGGTTGAGCAGATGTACAACGCCATGCCGGACGAAGTAAAGGTCATGGGAGACGCGGAGATTAAGCCGTGCAGCACATTTTGAGAGTCAAATATGAGAATTAGATGTTCATCAATTGCCGACATTATCGGCAAGCCTAAATCAAAAGGCGAAACCATCACAGGAACCGCCAAATCGGCACTGATTGAGATGGCGAAGCGCGAATTATTCGGCTTCGAATCCTTCGATGGGAACGCCTTTACCGAAAAAGGCAACCTATTAGAAGAAACAGCCATCAAATACAGCGGCCTAGTTCGAGGTAAAGAGTATCAGAAAAACACCGAACGGCGTGTCAATGACTGGCTGACTGGAGAGTGTGATATTTACGATCCAGACGACCGCCTAATTATTGACACGAAGTGTTCATGTGACATCGGGACACATCCTTTCTTCCGCGACGAAGCCGAAAAGAAAGCCATCAAAGCAGGCTACGACTGGCAAATGCAAGGCTATATGTGGCTGTTTGATTGCGACCGCGCCGACATTGATTTTTGGCTGCTGCCCACGCCCGAAGAGCTTCTGAAACCGTGGGAAGACCGCGAGAAATACATCGACCTCGTGGAAGCCATACCAATTGAAAAGCGCATCACAACCATAACCGTCATGCGAGATGACGAAAAAATCGAACTAATCAAAGAGCGCGTAACAGCCTGCCAAGCCTATTACGAAACGCTTTTGAATCAATACAGATAAGGAATTTAAAAATGACATACCCAGTTAAACAGGATAAAGACGTTAAAGGTAAAAGCAATCTAAAAGACTTCTTTTCCTCGCCTGCCGTGAAATCAAAATTTAATGAGCTTTTAGGCAAAAATGCCTCTAGTTTCATAACTAGCGTTTTGCAAATTGCAAGCGAAAACAAAGCACTAATAAATGTTAATCCAGTGAGTATTTACAGTGCTGCCTGCATGGCGGCGACCCTGAATCTGCCCATCAATAACGCGCTTGGTTTCGCGTATATCGTCCCATACAAAGGCGAAGCACAGTTCCAGTTGGGCTATAAAGGTTTCATTCAGTTAGCGCAGCGTAGCGGGCAGTTTGAACGCCTTGTGTCGCTGCCAGTGTATGAGTGTCAGCTTGTAGAAGAAGACCCGATTAATGGCTTTAAGTTTGACTGGAAACAAAAGCCGTCCTCGTCTGAAAACCCTATTGGGTACTACGCATTTTTTCGCCTGATAAACGGTTTCACAGCCGAACTATATATGACAACGGAAGAGCTTGAGCAGCATGGCAAACGATACAGCCAAAGTTATAAAAAAGGTTACGGCGTATGGGCTGACAATTTCGATGCTATGGCGCTGAAGACAGTAACTAAGCTGCTTCTATCCAAGCAAGCGCCGCTGTCGGTAGATATGCAAAAAGCTGTCTTGTCTGACCAATCCGTCATCAAGGACGTGGACGGCGAGTTTTCATACATAGACAACGAACCTGAAACGGGTAGCAAGAAATCGGACGAGCAGGCATTAGTGGCGGCGTTCCAAAATCAACAGACTCAGACGGCAGAGGCGACTAAGCCCACGCCGACCGAAGAGCAGTTCGCAGCATTAGTGGAGGCAGTATCCACCGGCATGAAAGAAGTTGCTGAAGTGCTGGAAGAATACGCGCTGACCGACGAACAAAAGGCGGAAATCAACGCCCTGTAAGGAGTAGTGATGTTTGCCGTTTTCGGGAAAGTCCGCGCCGAAGAAGAAAAACGGCGCAGGCTTGTTTATGACAAATTGCAGTCAAAGTGGTACGAGGACAGCAGGCAATGGAAGCGGTTGAGCAACAGCCGCTACCAAATCAGCCCTGAATATTCGTCCATGGACACCGCAGAAGAGTTTATCAGGCTGTCTAGCGGCAATCCTGATATTCACGTCGTTGGAATCAGGCAATCGCAGGAAGTTGACGGCAAAACCGTCTGGAAGCCTGTCAAAACAGTTTTTAAAAATGGAGTTATTAAATGAACAGATTAAAATTCGGCGATTTATTGGGTATCACGACAGGCGAAAATTTAAGTGATGGCTTGATTAAAGCGGTTTATCTCGGCGAGGCCCAAGGCTCTATTGGCCGTTGGGTAAGTGTTGTTATGAGCAACTCAGAAATCATTGAAGAATACCTTAATGGTAAGGATTAAAAAATGACTGAATATATTTTTAAAATTTCTGCCGATGACGTAGGAATTGATTTAGAAGCCCCAACCATCGAGCCAGTGCATGGAGATAATGTACCTGAAACAATTGCTTACTTATCAGCGGCATTGGTGTCTATTTTTATTAATGATATTTCCAAGCACATTAAAGAAAACCCAACTGGTTTTATTGTTACCGCCCAAACAATGGTTAATAACTCAAAGTTCCTCGCAGGGGACGTGAACTAACCAACCACAGGCAGACGGCCTAAAACGTCCGAGCCGTTGAGAGGACGGTAATTAGCGAGGAAACAAAATGCAAACAGCAACAGTAGCAACAAGACCGACAGCAAAGCAGATGCTTGCCGCGAAGAAAGCGGCGAAGAAATTGACCCAAGAAGAACGCGCCCTGAAACGCGCGGGAGCAGTAAAAAACGTTGACCGAAACCGCCTATCCACTTTGTCAAAAGCGCAAAAAGATAACATCGCCGAGATGTTGTCAGGCGCGAAAGTGTCCGAAGATGAGGCGGTAACGTGTAGCGTCAAAATGTGGTTATCAATGCAAGATATGCGCTATGCCTGCAATCAGGAGTTAATCAACTTCGCAGAGCATATCATCAAGCAGGTTCAGCGGCTTGGCCTGTACTGCAACACTGACGACCCCGTGAACGAGAAAAGCGTGGAGTTTGCCTGCCGTGAAGCATCACAGGCAGTTGAAAAATGGAATAAGGATTTTGACGACCTTAGCCCGAATCAGCGTCAACTCGTGTTGCGTCCGCTATCAAATCTCTTTGCTGCGTATGAAGAGTTTTTGAAAGATGCTCCGGTGCGGTTAATCGCCGAAGTATCGACATACTCGCTCGCCGTCAGTGTTACCAAAAAAGCCATGACGTTTTTAGAACTTGATGGCGGTTTGATTTCGGCGGTTGATAAAGTCGTCAACGGTAGCGATTCACGCGCGGAAGCCCGCCGCCTGAAAATGCCCTATGCCGAATTTACAGACCGAATCTTACACGCAGCAAACCTGCTTTACGATGTGGGCATTCAAGCAGATGCGGAGCTTTCGGCAATGTACGGCAAGCCATTAAACCCTGTACGCCCGCAACGCATCGGCGACGTGCGTCAACCACTCATGAAAATGCTTGTCAAGAACAAGGGAGGCGCACTGGTTCAGGCTGTCAAGGATTCGGAAAACATCATCCGACATTGCGACAGCGGAACCGGCTTTAGCTGCTTCAACTGGACTAAGCATTTCAAACGTGCCGCAAACCTGATTGGACTTATACGACAGGAAGCAGCGGCATGAAAGACATAATTGCCGCAATCCTGATCGCCGCAGTCATCATGGCTATCGAGCTGTCAGGAATCCCAAAAGTGGCGGTGCAAATTAACGAATATCAAAGAGGGCAACAAAAGTGAAAATACTTGACCCATGTTGCGGCAGCCGCATGATGTATTTTGACAAACAAGACCAGCGAGTTTTGTTTGGAGATATTAGACAAGAAGAGCATTACTTGAAAGACCGTGATTCAGTTCGGCACTTAGAGGTAAAGCCGGACATTAAAATGGACTTTACAAACCTTCCATTTGATGACGCGAGTTTCCGTCTTGTAGTTTTCGACCCGCCCCATTTGGTGCGCGCAGGAAAAAAATCATGGTTGGCCAAGAAGTACGGCAAGCTTGGTGACGATTGGCAGAATGATATAAAAAAGGGATTTTCCGAATGTTTCCGCGTATTGGAAGAAGGCGGAGTATTGATATTCAAATGGAACGAAAATCAAATATCAACTAAAGAAATTCTATCCTTGACCGATGAAAAGCCAATTTTTGGACATGTAACTAGAAAGCACAAGGCAAATCAAACGGCAACGCATTGGTTTACATTTATGAAAGAAGTTTAAAGATGAACGAATGGAAGAAAGTATCTGAAGAGTTGCCACCATTAAAAACGACTGTATGGGGTGGATGGTTTGATGTTGGTGGAAAGTTTATAAGTGGATTATTTGTGTTGGCGAATAATGGTAATTTCCAGTCGTGGGCAAGCAAAGACGATTACCTTGTCAGCCATTGGATGTATCTACCTAAACCGCCTGAAAATCAGGAGTAATGCAATGGCAAAAATCATAATTGAATTGGGGCTATGCAAGTTAAATGAATAAAGGACAAGCGAAATGAAAATTTCAGACGACCTAAGACAGCTATCAGCAGCCATAGATTATCTAAGTAAAAAGCGCAAAGATATTTTAGACGACCTGAAAGCACGCCCCGAAAGACACGGCTGCCCGTACTTCATCGGGCAGGTATTTACACAGGACGGCACAGATTACAAAGTCAAGCAAATCGACATCCTGACCCATCCAAGCGCAGACGGATTATGTGCCTACTTCTATGTGCAGGCGGTAAACCAAAAAAAGCCGCATGACCGCAAAGAATACACCATACAGATTAAATAGGAGATTGAAATGATTACAGCAGAGCAAGCGCGTGAATTGAATCCGAAAGGACGCATTGAAGAGTACAAGACTTTCCTTGAAAAAAGAATACGAGAAGCAGCTTTAAATGGGGAGGATTTTGTTCTCATCCGCAACGAGCCTTATTCAAACTGGCTTGGCAATGGACAGAAGTTAGATGACTTAGATGACAGGGCTGCCGTAGAAGTCTTGAAAGAATTGCGTCAGAACGGGTTTGACTTAAAATATTTTCAGTATGATGGTTCGCAATTTTCAGACTACGGAATGGAAATATCTTGGGGTAAAAATGCGAAGACGGCTAAATAACTACCAATCCGACAGGCGGCGGAAATACCGCCTGATGAAGATTAGAAAGGCTAAAAGATGATTCCCGACACAAGACTGAAAACGTTAAAACACTTTGAAGAATTGTTGAAAGATTCCGAACGGCTGGAATGGTTAATTAAATTTTGTGACCGTTTAGGAGTTTTTAACGAAGACGACATGAAAAAGGTAGGCGTTAACGGTAAAAACTTCAGAAAATTTATTGATTTATTGATGGTAGTTCCGATTGACGAATTACTGGCCGATTTGGAACAAGAGGAGGAATAATAATGTACCTCACAACCCAAGAATGTGCCGACCTGCTGCACGTCAAACGTGCAACATTTGTTAATCAGACATGCAAACAGGCAGGATTCCCAAAGCCTTTTGTCATCTCGCCGCGTAAATTCTTATGGCCGAAAGCAGAAGTACACGACTTTATCCGCCGCCGCCGTCAGAAATAGAGAAACCGCCGTAACAGGCGGTTTTTTTCAATCCAGCAAATCAGCAAGCTCCCCAATATCAGGGTTATAGTACACGTTCAGCAATATGCGTAAATCCTTATGACCGCTGATTTTTGCCAGTTGCATAGGTTCAACTTTCGCCGCCATGCGCGTCAGTGCCTTGTGTCGCGTATCGTGGAAGTGGAAGCACTCAGCCCCCTCAACCTTTACCCTTGCACGTCTGAACATCACGTCAAGCGTGTGGGAGCTTATATCAAACACAGACCCACTCTCAGAGCGTGGTAGCCTATCCAATATCGCCATAGCCTTTTTCGACAGCGGCACGTCTCGACTGCTACCGTTTTTTGTCATTGGCAAATGCACCACGCGCCTGCTCAAATGCACATCACGCCAATTCATGTTGCAGATTTCCCCGGCACGCATTGCCGTCTCAATCGCAAACAAGACAGCCAATCCGATACGCTGTTTTACCGTGATTATCGGCACGCCGTCAGCTACACCAAGCTCACGCACAACAGCCAAGACAATATCATCGGGCGGTATGTAGTTCCGCGCCTTGCCTTTACTAGGCCGTCTGATTTGCAATAGAGGATTTGACGGTAATAAGCCCCATTCCTTGACCGCCATTTGACAGACGGCCGACAGTGTTTCAAGCTCACGTCTGACCGTTGCTTCCTGTACTTCTTTTTTGCGATTATCGCGCCATTGGGCAAAATGATGTGGGCGCAGGTCACTGACTTTTATATCGGCTAAATCGGATCGTAACGCACGATTCAATCGGTATGTTTCTGCCCTATTGCCTCGCTTCGTGGGTGTTATTTCATCCCGGTATCTGGTCAGCAAATCGGCAAAATATAGGCTTTTAGGCGCATTACCCTGTACGCCGTCCAAGATTGCCGCTTCAGTCCGCGCCGCCCATGCAACGGCATCAGATTTCAGGGCGAATGTTTCGGACTTAGTTATTCCTTTCAGACGGACTTTGACGCGATATTTTCCGTTTCGCTTTTCGATTGTTGCCATTGGTATATTATTGGGACAGTGAGGGGACACGGCATTATATGTTATAATCAATCCTAATCAATCATAAAGGATTGAATGGTGCAGATATGAGATTGATTTATATGTATAATCTATCAAAATCAATCATAATCTACTATAATCAATTTGCTGTTTTATTGCACTCCGTCCGCACCACTCAACCCCTTTCAGGGGTTATTTTTTTGTCTAATCAAATCTAACACAGTAATCAAGATTCAATACTGGCAAGGCTTTCAGGTCAATATACCCCTTGCCAAGTGTCTAAATACCCCCAATGCCATATAATTGAATAAAGCAAAAGATGGGGGTATGATTCGGGGAATCTATCAATACCCCTAAAAACATACCCCCAATGCCCCTGAACGACCGCCAAATCAAAGCTGCCAAGCCGTCTGATACTGGAAAGAAAGCCAAGTTATTTGACGGGGGCGGCCTATATCTTGAAGTTACCCCAGCGGGCGGAAAAGTATTCCGCCTGAAATACCGTTTCGCCGGTAAAGAGAAAACACTCACTATCGGGAAATATCCTGCTTTCTCATTGGTAGAAGCCCGCCAAGCCGCCGAAAACGCCCGCCGCATGATTGCACAAGGGCAAGACCCCAGCAAAGCCAAACAGGAAGCCAAAGCAGCCCAACAAGCCGCCTTGTTAAATACTTTTGAGCATTTAGCCAAGCAATGGCACAAGGACAATTTGCCACGCTGGAAAGAACATCACGCAGAGCGGATCATGCGTTATTTAGAAAATGACGTTTTCCCAGTCATTGGAGAAATGCCCGTTAATGAAATCAAGGTAATCCATATCAAGAACCTGCTAGATGACATTATGACAAGGGGCGTTACTGATACCGCCGATAAAATCAGGGGCTGGATCGGGGCGGTTTTTGATTATTCTGCCATGTTGGAAATATCAGAAAACAACCCCGCCCGCCTGTTGAAAAATCACATTCCTAATTTACCCACCAAACACAAGCCCGCCCTACCCCGTGAAGAATTGCCGGAGTTTTACCGCCGCCTGATACTGGCAAACAATATAGAGCGGCAAAACAAAATTGCCATCATGCTGGTTATGCTGGTGTTTGTGAGAAATAACGAATTACGCGGCGGCCAATGGCAAGAAGTGGACTTTAAAAACAAGCGTTGGATTATCCCCGCCGAAAGAATGAAGCACGAAAAGATGAAGCCAAAGCCCGCTTTATGTGTTCCTCTTTCTGATTGGGCGATAGAGCTACTTCAAGAGTTACACACCCTGACAGGGCATAGCCGGTTTATGTTTCCAAGTAGAACCAACGTAAACCGCCATATCAGCGAGAACACGCTAGGCAAGATCATTAACGAGAAACTAGGCTATAAAGGCAGAGCAACGCCGCATGGCTTCAGAGCAGTAGCAAGTAGTCTGCTTTATGAGAACAACTTTAACGGGGGCGCAATCGAAATACAGCTTGCCCACGTTGAAGAAAACAAGATAAAGGATTCATACGCCTACCAAGCCGATTATATGCCCCAGCGTATCGAGTTTATGCAATGGTATAGCGACTATTTGCGGGAGCGATACAACCAGGCATTACAGATGATTCAAAAAGACAAGGCAGATTAAAAATTCCCTATGCGCGTGAGTAAATATACTGGTTACACTGGTTACCACAAAATTTAACAAATATAACTATATGAATATAAATATAAATACAAAGAAAAAGCGGTAACCAGTTAACGTAAATTTACTGGTTACCAACTGGTTACCACTGGTTACCATTTTATACAGAAAGAAATTAACCCTATGAAATACAGTGCATTAGATGTTTTGCTTTCGTTTGACCGCCTGGACGTTGGAAACATAGAGCTTGAGACACCGGCACGGATCAACACGAAACGGCAGCCGGTAGATTTGAGTATAGAGGCGTGAAGCTTTTAAACCCTTTTAAGAATGTTTGAAATAGTCGCCCACACATTACACCGATGGAGCAAAGAAAATGATTGATAAATCAGATTATGTAGAGTTTTTAGGCTGTCTTGATAATATCATTAGGGTGTCTGGTATATCTTTTAGAAAAGACTTAGACGGAGAAGAAATTAATACAGAAGAAGCCCTATTTGCTGTACTTTTAGAAGAAGCTAAGAAATTTGATAAATTTTGGCGTGAAATCATAGAATGTAAGGTTTTTAAACACTTTGGGGAACTTCCACATTTTAAAATTTATCATAAAAAAGCAGTCAAATTTTGGAAAACAGAACATCAAAATAAAGGGAAATCGCTTGAAGAATTTATAAGGGATTTAGCTAATGAATGGTTTGCACATCCTACCGATTCACGAGGTAGGAATTGGCGTTATGTAAATCTGCTAGATTGCCAGTGGTTTGATGGAATGTCTGCTAGAACGGTTTTAAGTTCAATTCTAGTGATGGCACAGAATGAATTTGAACCAACCATAACAACAGCCGAAGCGAAGAGAGCAGCCAAATATCTGCAAAAACATCAAATAGAGTTATTAAAACAACGAGATATACTGAAACGTTATTTACAACAACAAGGAATTACCGGGTCAGGCATTGGGATTTTAAGGAGGCTGAAAGAACAATACCTACAACAAGAAGAAAATGAAGCAGAGGAATATTTAATTGCCCCTAATTTGTTAGAGATTGTATTAAAGCAACAAGACACAAAAAACGTTACAGCAAAACGAGTTACAGGCAGCCTGCTTAAACTGGATAAGCATTTAAGTTCACGGTCACCAGTTTCTGCAATAACTGAATTAGCCAACTTAATGAATGACGAGTTAGTTTCAGATGATACTATTAACAGATACATCAAATCGCTTAAAGCAATTAGAAATGAACTAAATAAGTAACCGCAAATTTTCATGTTCCCCGTATGAAATATGCGGAGCAAGTTTTAGTCTTAAATTATAGTTATATGCACAGCAAAAATTCAATACGACATTGTAATTTTTGCCGATACAGCCGCCCACAGAGGCGGCTATTATTTTACCTGTCATATAACCCCGACTAAGAAAGGCAAAGCATATGAATACTGTATTACGAGTAAACGATACCGCCCGCGTTATGGGCGTTTCACGAGCGACTATCTGGAATTGGGCAAACCCTAAGAGCCGCCATCACCGCCCTGATTTTCCTAAGCCTATCAAACTTTCAGACAACATTACTGGCTGGCTTTCCAGTGAGATTGAAGAGTATCTCAACAAACTGGCCGCCAAACGTGAAGAGTAGGAGTTTTCTGAGCAATACGCGCACGCGCGAAGAATCAGCGGGAATCTATCCCTTTAGACAAAATAAAACCGCCTGAATAGAGGGCTATTCAGACGGCACGGAGGAAAAATCTGATGAAAACTGATTATACCAACCACAAGCCTAAAACGCCAAGCCAAAGAGAGCGCATTTTAGCCCGATTGAGAAAAGGGAGCGTTACATCATGAGCTGGCACAGATGGGCATACTTGGCTATAACTCACGCATTATGGAGCTTCGCAGAGCGGGGCATGAAATCATAACCGTGATGGAAGAAGTAACAAACCAATTCGGCGAAACCGTGAAGCGTGGACGGTTTGTATTAATCAATTAAATCAGGAGCTTTAGATATGAATATTGAATTTATCAAAACAGCCTTTGAGACCCGTCAAAAGTTACTAAAAGAAGAAGAGGACAAATGCAGTGAACTGACCGCCCAAATTGAAGCGGCGGAAGCCGGTGTTTCAGAGGCGGAAGCGGTAATCAATGAATTTGCGGGGCTGAGAAGCAAGCGCAAAGGCATATTTGCCAATTTATTGAAAATGGGCAAACCCACAAACACCGAAGAAGCCAAAGAGCTTGATTCAGAGATTGCCGCCAAACGAGAAGAGGCAGACCGCGCCGCCGATGTGCTAGAAGTACAAAAAGAACTGTTGGAAAGCCTGTTTAGTGACCGCCGCCAACATCTGAACCGCATTTCAGAGCTTCGCAATTTGCTGGCCGTTTCCCGCTATGAAATGTTTATTGCCGGTATTGAAGAGACCCACTTGCCTGAATATTTGGAGGCCGCCCGCGCCTATGCCAAAGCCGCCGCGAAACTGGCAGGAATCGGTAAGGCCGCCGTTGAAATGAGAACGAGTCTTCATGAAAACGGTTTGCGGCCTGATTGTCCGACCTATGGGGAATCTATGCCGAATCGAATCATTGATTTACGTTTGCCCGGCTTCTTCAACATGATGGACTACACGGGCGGAAATGAAAACGCTATTTTCGACATCACAGAAGACATGGAGAAAGAAAAAGAAGCGGTTTCCAATAGCTTGAAGTAGCAACACCCAAACAGCCGCCTAAAAGCAGAAAAAAGCTATTGGGCGGCTTTTTGAAAGGAGTAAGGACATGACACCAAAGCAAGAACAATTTGCCCGCCTGTATGTAGAAACGGGTAATGCAAGCGAAGCATACCGGCAAGCCTACAACGCCGACAACATGAAGCCCGAAACGGTAACGAATGAAGCCTATAAGCTGCTTCAAGACCCAGATATTTCCGCGATGGTAGATGGCCTCAAGGCAGAGGCACGGCAACGCCATGCGGTAACGGTGGACGATCTGTTACACGAACTGGAGCAGGCACGGGCGGCGGCACTGGCAGCCCCTACACCGCAAAGCAGCGCGGCAGTATCGGCCACGATGGGCAAGGCAAAAATGCTTGGCTTATTAGTGGATAAAGCGGAAATCAAGGCAGAGGCGGAAATACAGGAAAAGCCGAAAAGTTATGTATCTTCGATTGTGGAATCACTCACAGAGGAAGAGAAAAAGGCAATTTTGGACTTAGCCCTTAAGACACATAGGGGCAAATGGGAGGCGGTAACACTTGCAGACATTGCCGCCGTTACAGGTAAGGACACTGACAAGACGTGCTATGCCGTCATTCTTATTACAGCATTGGACAGAATCTAATGTTAAATCGCCCAATCCTGTAAAAAACCATTTGACAGATTGAGCTTTGAGAAGCAGAATTAAGTCTCTCTCTAAAACAACTAGCCGAAATTCCGCACGGCTTGCGGGATTTTTTTATCGCCATTTTCTCTTATGGCGTTTGAAGCCTATTCACAGGCTTTGGACGGCATATCAAAGTTTATGGCGGTGTGTGGTAACGGTAACGGCCACGCCTGACTAGTTGCAGGAGAGAGCACCGCCCCCTTTTCGGGCATTCTCAAATCTCAAAACAACTAGGAGCATTTCAAATGCAATCTTCCATTTCTACCCAAATCCAAACCATTCAAAATCAAGCCCAAACGGTAACCATTCCTCGCGAGCTGGCAAACAACGCAGCAGACGCCTGCTTTTACGCAGACCGCGCCGCCGAAAACCTTGCCGCCATCCTAGACGCAGCCGAAATCCTGACCGATATGGCTATCGACCAACAAACCTTCTCTTTAACCGTCCGAAAACTCATCAAAGCCGCCAAGAACGAGGTAGAGACGCTGGCAGAGCTTCACCCTTTCAGCCTGTTTGAAACGGCAGCGAATTTGAATGACGAAATCTCCAGCCAAATCCACAGCCAAACACGCGGCGCGAAATAAACCCCAAACCCCGTAAAACCTAAACCGCCATGCCGCCTATTTCAGACGGCATAGGGCAAACTTCGCCCCAGTGTTTTCATAACATATTGATTTTATTAGATTCGTGTTTTGAAACACTGGAGGCAGAGCAAAGGATAAAACCATGAAACAGACCAATAAATCCGACCGTTTCCGCCGGTATCTTAACCGCGCCTTGCTGGTGTTTTGGGTGTTGCTTTTGGCTTTGGTAGTCCGAGCCTGTAACCAGCCCGCCCACGCCGACACGGAGCAACTAGAGCAGGAAACGCCCGCGATATGGGAAACAGACCCAACCGCCGGAATTGTTTTAGAGCCAGTATCAGAGGAGGCAGAGCAATGAAAACCATCACGGAGAAACTGGCAAACCAACTAAACAGCAAAGAAAAGGCAATCGCAGCGGTGGACGTTGTAAGCACTATCTTGCTGATTGTGAATGACGGAGCAAGCCAAAAAAAGGCGATTCATACCGTATCAGCCATAGCCCGCGAAGCTATGGACAGATTCGAGGAGGTAGGAAAATGAAACCGACATGCAAAGAAATCAGAGCCGCCGCGCAATACCGCTGGCAGGAAATCCACGCCGCTATCGGCATAGACCCGCGATACCTGAAAAACAAACACCAGCCCTGCCCCGCGTGTGGAGGGAAAGACCGTTTCAGATATGACGACAAAGACGGAAACGGCACATTCATTTGCAGCCATTACAACAACGGCGCGGGCGATGGTTTAGGCTTGGTAATGCACTATTTGCAATGCGACTTTCAGACGGCCTTAAAGCAGGTTTCAGGCGTTTTAGGCATGGACAATACAGACCCCTTGCCGATACCGCCAAAACGCCCACAAGCGCAGCCACGCCCCGAAAAAGACCAAATCGAGAAACTGGCCGCATTATGGAGAAGCACAGAACCTATCCGCCCTGATTCCCCTGTTATCCAGTATCTGAAATCACGCGGTTTGGACATGGCGCATTTACCCGAAAACGTCCGTTTTCTACCTGAAAAAGACTATTGGACAACAGGAGAAGATAAGCCGCTTTTGCTTGGCAGTTTCCCGTGTATGGTTTGCGCTATCCGCGATATGGACGAGGAGCTACAAGGCTTACACCTGACCTATTTACAGCCTAGCTATGACAAACCATGCGGAGAGGACGGACTACACGCCCCGCGCTATCAGAAACTGGCAATCAAACACCCTGGAACGGGCGAAGCATTACCGGCCAAGAAAATGCGAAACCGTAAGCAAGGCAGCATTTCAGGGCAAGCCGTCCACTTGTTCCCGATTCCTGAAAATGGCCGTCTTGTCATTGCAGAGGGAATAGAAACCGCCCTTGCCGCCCGTGAATTGTACAAGGCTTACGATTGGGGCTTATACGCGGCCTTGAGCGCAAACAGCATGGCAAATTTTCACTTTTTGAACGGTATAAAAGAAATTGCGATTATTGCCGATAACGACACGCCCCGCCCCGTTGGTTACAGAGCTGCTTATGACTTGGCAATGCGAGCCATTAAGCAGGGAATCAAGGCGAGCATATGGCAGAGTGAAACGCCAGGCTATGACGCACTGGACGAACTGAACGAGAAAAAGCGATCAGACAATCATTTCGGAGGACAGACAGCATGAAAAATACCGAAACAGCAAAGCAGGAAAGCACCAAAGACTACAACCTTGAGAATATCGAGCCATTCCGCCCGCGCCCTCACTTTGAAATCGACAATCGGGGCGTATGGTGGGTAAACGTTAGAACCGACAAAGACGGAGATATTATCGAAGCAGAGCCGCAATTCCTTTCTGACCCTATCGACATTATCGGCACGGGGCAGGACAACGACGGCGCGTATTATCGGATTATCAAGTTTAAAGACAAAATCACACGCCAACAAAAGACCGCCGCCCTGCCACAAGCGGAAATCGGCACAGTTCAAGGCTGGCAGCGTTTGCAGAGTTACGGATTAACCATCATGAGCGGGCGGGTAAAAAGGGAAAAGCTGGCAGACTATTTGCAGAAAGAGGGAAGCCCGGCAGCCTTTACCATTACCGACCGCGCCGGCTGGAACGGGGAAGCCTACATACTGGCAGGCGGGGAAGCCGTTAACGCAGACGGCACAAACATTCTATACAACGGAGACACCAGCCAAAAAGACGGTTACACAGAAAAAGGCAGCCTCAAGGAATGGCAGGAGCAGGCCGCGCGATACGCAGAAAACAATAGCCGCCTATGCCTGGCACTAGGTTTAAGCATGGCCGCGCCATTCTTGGCACTTTTGAACGAAGAGGGAGGCGGTTTCCATTTGGCGGGCGATTCATCAAGAGGCAAAACAACCGCCGCGCGGCTTGCCTTGAGCGTATGGGGCGACCCTGAAACCACTAAAGGAAATTGGGATACTACACCGCTTGGCTTGCAGAATTTAGCTTTAGCCCGTAATGATGGCTTGCTGGTGTTAGATGAAATCGGCCAAACAGCCGACCCGCGAAAAATCCCGCAAATGGTTTATAGCGTAATCAACGGCGTATCAAAAACACAAGGGGCGAAAGATGGCGGCAACCGTAGGCAGAAAACATGGCGCAATCTGATACTTTCAACCGGCGAAATAAACCCAGAGAGCTTGATAGGAGACCGCGCCCAATGGAAAGCGGGTAATCATGTTAGGTTACCTGATATACAGGCAATGGCAAGATACGGCATTTACGACACGTTGCACGGCTTCACAGATGGCGCAAAACTGTCGGAGCATATCAACCAAGCCACAGCCAAGCAGCGAGGAACAGCAGGGCGCGCCCTTATCCGTCAAATCCTCAAAGACGGAAAAGAAGCCGCCGCCCAAGCCGTAGAAGCCCGCCGCGACCAATTCCTTGAAGCCTTGCCGCCAATGGAAGGACAGGCGCGAAGAATTGCCCGCCGCTTTGCCCTCTTGGCCGCTGTCTTGGAATATGCCGCGCCTATTACCGGCATGAGACAAGGAGCAGGAGAGGCAGGAGTAAAGCAGTGTTTCAATGAATGGCTTGAAGAAAACGGCACAGGAAACCGCGAAGACCGCCGAATTATTGAGCAAGTAATCGCTTTCATGGACGTTAACGCCCTATCTATGCGCTTTTCAGACTGGAACGCCCAAACCACAAACCAAAATCACACAGGTTATCGGAAACAAGAGGGAAGCATAGATGAGTATTGGATAATCCCCGTAGTCTTTGAAGATGAAGTCTGTAAGGGATATAGCCCGCGTAAAGCGTGTGAAGTCCTACATGATCGCCAATGGTTAAAAAAAGCCGACAACGGCAGATGGCAACACCAGCGCAAACGCAACGGCGTTGCAAGCCGATTCTATGTTTTGATGGGAGAAGCCCCGCCCGACTTTGACGAATAACCAAGAGCAAGCCCGCTATTACCGATAATGGCGGGCTTTTTTACGTCTAAACATTCAGGCAGACCAACCAAGAAAGCATAAAATCGACAGGAAGCCTATAAATCTCAAAAATTAGAGCCATTCAACCCATTACCTATACCTACCCCTACCCAATCAACAAAACACGCTTACAGCGCAATTATGCCCTATTTCCGCCATATCTACCAAAAAGGCAAGCGAAGAATAAATAATTTCGATACCAATACGCGCGCGCGTAATAATGTAGTCCCTTGAATTTTGCGAGTCCATAAAAAGAAAGCAAAAAACGGCGGGTAACCACTTAACCGGCACTGGTAACCAATGACAAGGACATAACTGGTTACCGCATTATCGTTGATTTATAAGGATTTTTAGGGACTGGTAACCAGGTAACCAGAGTAACCAGTGCATTTTGTATATATATATAGCGGTTTAAATTTGAGCGGGAAGCCGCCGGCCTACTCACTCAAATAACAACACGCCCCAAAAAAAGTTATAATAACCGGCATTAGACTGCTAAATAATTTTTTGACCTTTGCAAGATGGGGGGTTGTTTGGGGGTATATTTGCATTGCTTGATTATTTTCATAATATAAAACAATGCATTAATCCTTTAGTTCGAGTCTCTCCGTCACTCAAAATGAGCAGCTTTCGGGCTGCTTTTTTTACATCTATTCCACTATACACCCATTCAAAATCGAAACTGCTTTTACAGCTGTTTCCATTGTATCTTTCAGACGGCCTATCATTTATGTTGAATCCATCGCAAAAACTTGTCGAATTGGTCCGTATCCTTGAAGAACGTGCCTATATTTTTCCGGGAGATCCTGTGCAGGCGACGGAAGCGTTGCAGCATATTGATGGCGGCAACGAGGAAAAACTGATACGCCGCGCCCAAATCATTGACCGCGACCAGCATTTAAAATATGTGTTGCAACAGGTGGAGACAGGCTCGTTTTGGCTTTGGATTGTTGCGGCGACATTGTTGTTTACGGTCGGTTTTTCCAGCACTTATCTTTTGATGGACAATCAGGGGCTGAACTTTTTTCTGGTCTTGGCCGGGATTTTGGGCATGAATACAATCATGATGCTGGTGTGGCTGGCGACTTTATTCCTGCGTTTGAAAAATGTGCACTTTATCAGCAGTCCGGCAACTTGGTTCCGAGGCAAAGATCCTGTCAATCAGGCAATTTTGCGGCTTTATGTGGATGAATGGCGCAAACCGCAAACGCGTTGGCTGATTGGTGCAACTTCGCACGGCCTATGGCTATACACGCTGTCGGGAATGTTGGTTTCTGTTTTGCTGCTGCTTTTGGTACGTCAATATACATTCAACTGGGAAAGCACGCTTTTAAGTAATACGGCATTGGTGAAAACGGTTGAGGCTTTGTCATGGCTGCCGGAACGTTTGGGCTTTCCTGTTCCCGACAGTCAGGCCGTAATTGCAGGCCGTCTGAACAATCATATCGAAGATGCACGCGCTTGGGCGGGTTTACTCATCGGCAGCATTATCTGTTATGGCATTCTGCCGCGCTTGCTTGCTTGGCTGGCTTGCAAGATTACTTTAAAAACCCTTCGCGAACGTTTGGATTTGAATCAGCCGTACTATCAAAACATCCTCCGCACATGGCAAACGAAAATTGTCGATGCCGATGATTTTCAGGAAAACATCATCCCTGTTTCATCTAAAATTACGCTGAATAATGCGCCCAAATGGGCAGTTACACTGGAAACGGAATGGCCTGAGCCGCTTTGGTTTTCCGGCGTTTTGGCACAAGAATGGATAAATAAAGGCGTGGCCGCCGGCAGAAAAGATTTGGAACAATTAGAAGCCGAATTGAAACAAACTCCGGCGCAACTTCTCATCGGCGTACGCACGCAAACTGTTCCCGACCGCGGCATTTTGCGTCAAATCAGCCGTTTGGCCGAAGCGACGGACGGCGGCGTTATCATTCAACTTTTGAATCAAGACAGTTTCTCTGAAGATTTGGATACCAAACTGGATTATTGGCGCGATGCGTTGGCAGAAAGAAACATTGCCTGGTTGGAGCCGACCCGTTTGGCACAAGAAAAACGGCAAAACTCTATTTGACAGATAAACCGAAGGCCGTCTGAAACCTGATGTTTGGGTTTCAGACGGCCTTATTTATTGTTGAGGATTCATCTTAATGATGGTCGTGGCGATGCTCTTGATGATGTTTGGGCTTGGTTGCGTGGTGTTTGGCTTTAGGTGCAGGTTTTTTCATTTTTTGCGGTTTGGCTTTTTTGTGCATACGTTCTTGTTTCGGATGCATTTCGTATTTACCGTGTGCAGAAGCGACTGAAGCCAATACCAAACCGGCAGCAGCAACCATCAAAGAGGTCATTTGAATCAGTTTTTTCATATTTATCTTCTTTCAAGGGGTTGATTTGAGGTAAAAATAAGAATTTATTCGTACTCAAGCGATGGACAAATATTAATGGCTTTGACTGTCAGCTGCTGTCAGCACTCGGCGAAATCTATTCAAAATTCGGCAATAGAAGTATGGCAACACGATAATGTAGCAAGCTTTTGAAAGTTTACCGTCAATTTCAACAAAGCGTCTTTACACATTTCCCAAACGACAAAAAGCGCGAACCTTTCGATTCACGCTTTTTTCAGACGGCATCAATTATTTTTTGTCGTCTTTTACTTCTTCAAAGTCGGCATCTACGATGTCGTCGTCTTTCTTAGCAGAAGACTCGGCTTGTGCGCCCTCGCCTGCTTGCGCTTCGGCTTGTGCTTGAGCGTAAACCATTTCGCCCAATTTTTGGCTGGCTGCACCCAAAGCTTCGGCTTTGGCATCGATAGCGGCTTTGTCGTCGCCTTTAACTGCTTCTTCAGCTTCTTTCAACGCAGCTTCGATTTTTTCTTTCTCGGCAGCGTCGAGTTTGTCGCCGTAGTCAGTCAGAGATTTTTTCACAGAGTGAATCAGGGCTTCGGCTTGGTTGCGGGAAGCGACCAATTCAGTCAGTTTTTTATCTTCTTCAGCGTTGGCTTCGGCATCTTTCACCATGCGTTCGATTTCTTCTTCGCTCAAACCTGAAGAACCTTGGATGGTGATGTTGGCCGCTTTGCCGGTACCTTTGTCTTTGGCAGAAACGTGCAAGATACCGTTGGCATCGATGTCGAAAGTAACTTCAATTTGTGGCATACCGCGTGGTGCAGGTGCGATGTCGCCCAAATTGAACTGACCCAAAGATTTGTTGGCAGAAGCACGTTCGCGTTCGCCTTGCAGTACGTGGATGGTTACTGCGCTTTGGTTGTCTTCGGCAGTAGAGAACACTTGAGACGCTTTAGTCGGAATAGTAGTGTTCTTTTGAATCAGCTTGGTCATCACGCCGCCCATGGTTTCGATACCCAAAGACAGAGGAGTTACGTCCAGCAGCAATACGTCGCTACGGCCGCCGCTCAATACTTCGCCTTGAATCGCTGCACCTACGGCAACAGCTTCGTCAGGGTTCACGTCTTTACGAGGCTCTTTACCGAAGAAGGCTTTAACGGCTTCTTGTACTTTCGGCATACGGCTTTGACCGCCGACCAAAATCACGTCGTCAATGTCACTGGTGCTCAAGCCGGCATCTTTCAATGCGACTTTACAAGGCTCGATAGAACGTTGGATCAAGTCTTCAACCAGGCTTTCAAATTTGGCACGGGTAATTTTCATGGCCAAGTGTTTAGGACCTGTTGCGTCCATAGTGATGTATGGCAGGTTGATTTCAGTTTGCTGACCGCTGGACAATTCGATTTTGGCTTTTTCGGCAGCTTCTTTCAGACGTTGCAGAGCCATTACGTCTTGTTTCAAATCAATGCCTTGTTCTTTTTTGAACTCATCAATGATGTAGTCGATCAAGCGTTGGTCGAAGTCTTCACCGCCCAAGAAAGTATCGCCGTTGGTAGCCAATACTTCAAACTGTTTGTCGCCGTCGAGGTTGGCAATTTCGATGATAGAGATATCAAAAGTACCGCCACCCAAGTCATATACGGCTACTTTGCGGTCTTTGTTGTCGCCTTTGTCCATACCGAATGCCAAAGCGGCTGCGGTTGGTTCGTTGATGATACGTTTTACTTCCAAACCTGCGATGCGGCCTGCGTCTTTGGTGGCTTGACGTTGGCTGTCGTTGAAGTAGGCCGGAACGGTAATCACGGCTTCGGTTACTTTTTCGCCCAAGTAAGCTTCGGCGGCTTCTTTCATTTTACGCAGGACTTCTGCGGAAACTTGCGGCGGAGACAGCTCTTTGCCTTGCGCTTTCACCCATGCGTCGCCGTTGTTGGCCTTGATGATTTCGAAAGGCATGGATTCGATGTCGCGTTGAACTTCTTTGTCTTCAAATTTATGACCGATCAAACGTTTTACAGCGTAGATGGTGTTTTTAGCGTTGGTTACCGCTTGGCGTTTGGCGGGTGCGCCAACGAGGACTTCGCCACCGTCCAGATAAGCGATAACGGAAGGAGTGGTGCGTGCACCTTCTGCATTTTCGATCACTTTGGTTTGACCGTTTTCAGAAATGGCCAAACAAGAGTTAGTTGTACCTAAGTCAATACCGATTACTTTTGCCATATTATGTTGCTCCTAATAAACTTTTCTTAATTAATAATCCTGTGGAACATTTCGTTCCGATGGCTTGTAAATAAGGTTGCTTCATTTTTTTTCAAGGCTTAATTTGAATTTTTTTTCAAATTAAATTCAAGTACTTGATTTATTTATCCACAAGCCGTTTATTCTTTTTCCAGACGGCCGGCTTTAATTTTCCGATTCCGGTTTATCGGAATGATTTTCCAATAGCGGAACATCGGGCTTTGAAACCGGATAAGGCCGTCTGAAAATTTTATGCTTGATAAACTTTATCAAGCGGTGCCTTCAATCTTCTTTTTTCGCCACGACAACCATCGCAGGACGTAGGACGCGGTCGGATAATGTGTAGCCTTTTTTCATCACGCTGACGATGGTGTTCGGCTCTTGCTCGCTGACCACTGCCTGCATGGCTTGGTGGTAATGCGGGTCAAGTTTCTCGCCTGCCTGAGGATTGATTTCTTTAATATGGGTGGCATCAAACGCTTTTTGCAATTCGTTCAAAGTCATTTGCACGCCCATTTTCAAGGCATCGAAATTACCGCTTTGGTCGAGCAGCGCCATTTCAAGATAGTCTTTGACAGGCAGCATTTCGGCTGCAAATTTTTGTCCGGCGAATTTATGGGTATCGGCAATTTCTTGCTGATGGCGGCGGCGCAGGTTTTGCTCGTTTGCCAAACCGCGCAGCTCGCTGTCTTTGAGCTGACCTTCCAACTCGGCAATACGCGCCTGCAGATCTTCGTAAGTCGGCTCGGCTTGTACTTCGGCTTGTTCGGTTTCAACTGCTTCAGCAGTTTCTACGACTGCCGCTTCCTCGGCTTCGTTTTGGTGTTGTTCGTTACGATCCGTCATTTCTGACATCCTTTTAGAGTGTTAGCATTCAATGACCCATATATAAGGCCGTCTGAAAAAACTTCAAGCATTTGAACGTCGATTATCAAATGCCTTGTTAAAAGACGTTGGAAAACGGTAAGATAGCCACCTGATTTTATTCTTCAGACGGCCTCGAATATGAAAAAAGACCATTTGAATTCAACCGATTTTAATCTGTGGCACACCATCCGCGAAGAAACCGAAGCTGCAGCCGCGGCCGAACCGATGCTGGCAAGCTTCCTGCATCAAACCGTGTTGCGCCACGATTCGCTCGATTCGGTACTTGCCTACCATCTTTCCAGCAAGCTCGGCAGTCCGATTATGGATGTGCGCGCGCTGTTTGAAATCTATCAGCAGGCTTTGAGCGTGGACACCCGTATCAGCAAATGTGTTGAGGCCGACTTGAAAGCCATTTACGAGCGCGACCCGGCTTGTGATGAATATTCGCTGCCGCTTTTATATTTCAAAGGTTTCCATGCCGTACAGGCACACCGCATCAACCACTGGCTCTATCAAAACGGCCGTAAAACGCTGGCGTATTTCCTGCAAAACCGCATGTCGGAAGTCTTCGGTGTCGATATCCACCCGGCCGCCCGTTTCGGTCACGGCCTGATGCTCGACCATGCCACCGGTTTTGTGGCCGGCGAAACCGCCGTCTTGGGCAACAATATTTCCATCCTCCACGGCGTAACGCTGGGCGGTTCGGGCAAAGAAAGCGGCGACCGCCACCCGAAAATCGGCGATGGCGTGATGATTGGTGCGAATGCCTCAATTTTGGGCAACATCCGCATCGGCGAAAACGCCAAAATCGGCGCAGGCAGCGTGGTGGTTGCCGATGTACCGTCTTCGATTACCGTTGTCGGCGTACCGGCCAAACCGGTTGGCCGCTCGTCCAAAACCCCGTCTGCCGATATGGATCAAAACATTCAATTATCGACTACGGATTTTGTGATTTAAGCAATCTGCCATTTAAAAGGCCGTCTGAAAGATTTGTTCTTTCAGACGGCCTTTTATGATTTAAATCTTGGTATTAACCGCGTTTGCGCAAAGCTTCCAAATGCATTTTAACCTGTTTGACTTTCTCTTCGGTAAACAGGTTGGCAATGTTTTTCCAAATGCTGTGATAACCGTAAGGCCCATGTTGCATTTCGGCTTTTGCTTCTTCCACCGGCCAGCCTTGATAAATGATGCGGTACATTCCGGCAATCAAACCGGTACGGTCTGCGCCGTGATAACAATGGATAAGCACTGCGCCGTTTTGCTGTTGTTTTTCAATCAGGTATAGGATTTCCGCAATCTCTTTCGGCTTAATGCTCCATGACAGCAACGGACGGTTTAGCAAGGTCAAACCATACGCTTTCAAATGGTCGTCATCGTTGCGGTCGAAAAAGCGCAAGTTGATCACGCTTTGAATGCCCAGTTTGACGATGGCTTCGCTATCTTCGGCAACAGGCTGCTCGCTGCGGTAAAGCTTGTCGTCGATACGATAAAGGTTAGCATCGTGTTTGACGGGGGTTGCCCAACGTTCGGACCGAACGGCTTTGCTGCCGCTATCCGGCGGCGCGGACGAGCAAGCGATGGGCAAGCCAGAAGCGAGAAGACACAACAAAAGACGACGCATAAAATTCCTGTATGAAAATCAATTGGAAATCAAAATATCATACGATTCTATCAAAACCCGTTCGGATATTCTATCCGCGCAAACCGCGTTACAATAAAGCCTCTTTTTTTCAGACGGCCTTTCATCATGACCTGCCTTGCTTGGAACACCACGCCTTCCCTTGCTACCCTTTGCCGCGCAATCGAACAACATACCGTACCGCTTTATTTGATTGTCTGCCTGCCTGAAAACCGTATTCCCGATTTTCCGCTGTCAAATCATCCCTCCGAGCTTGAAGGCCGTCTGAACAACCGTCTCGCTCAAGCCATGAAATGCCTTCAGTTCAACAGCGTCAATGTTTTAGAAAACCTATTGTCTGATGTGCATCTCTGGCTAGTTCCGCCACACCGCGCCGACCGCTTACACGAACATTTCCCTCATATCGAATGGCAAACTGAAGCCATACCCCAATCCGCCCCTATTCCTCTAAAACCTTGGTTCAGACGGCCCGAACATCAAGCCGCGCCCGAACACGTCCTGATTATCGGCGCAGGCATTGCCGGCGCAGCGACCGCGCGCAAACTGGCGGAGTACGGCGTACGCGTTACGGTTTTGGAGGCCGGTAAAGCGGCGCAGGCAGGCAGCGGCAACCGCCAAGGCTTGCTCTACGCCAAAATCTCGCCACACGATACCGAACAAACCGAGCTGCTGCTGACAGGCTACGGCTACACGCACCGATTGCTGGAAGACTTGTTGCCTGATTCAGACGTATGGGGCGGCGACGGCGTATTGCATTTGAATTTTGATGACGGCGAATGCAAACGCAATCAGGCCTTGGGTTTGCAACACCAGCATAAACACCTCTACCGCAGCGTATCTGCCGAAGAGGCTGAGTCCATCGCAGGCATAGACGTATTTTCAGACGGCCTTTACTGGCCGCAAGGCGTATGGCTGAATCCGCCCGCCGTCGTGCATACCTTATTGAATCATCCGCTGATTGAGTTGCACGAACACTCACCGCTGACCGCAGTATCGCATGACGGCACACAATGGACGGCACACACACCAGACGCGCATTTCAATGCCAGCCATATCGTTTACTGTATGGGCGCGCACAGCCCGACTGTCGCCGACACCAATGTCTCCGCCCTACCTTTCCGCCAAATCCGCGGTCAAACCGGCGTTGTACCTGCCAGCCCGTTTTCACAAAAACTGCGTTGCGCCATTTCCGGCGAAAGCTACATCAGCCCGAGCTGGCAAGGTCGCCACTGCTACGGCGCGACATTTGTGCTCAACAGCAACGATGAAACTTGGTATCCGCATGAAGAAACCGAAAACCGCGCTGCCCTGCACCAACTCAATCCGCCATTGGCACAATCCCTGTTTGAGCAAGACTCGTTTTCAGACGGCCTTCAAAGCACACAAGGCCATGCTGCCCTACGTTGTGACAGCCTCGACCACTTGCCCGTTGTCGGCGCACTCGGCGACATCGCCGCCATGCAGTCCGCCTACGCCAAGCTGGCATTAGACAAAAACTACCGCCTCGACAATATCCCCTGCCCTTACCTGCCCAATGCCTACATCAATACGGCACACGGCACGCGCGGACTGGCGACAGCCCCCATCTGCGCCGCCGCCATTGCAGCCGAAATACTCGGCTTGCCGCATCCGCTATCGCAAAGGCTGAGAGCCGCGCTGCACCCCAACCGCGCCATCATCCGCGCGATTGTTCGGCAGCAGCCGTTGTTATCCGTTTAAAGATTTCGTTTTAAATAAAAAAGGCCGTCTGAAAGTCATCAAAACTTTCAGACGGCCTTTAGCTATCCGTTAACTGCTTAGAATTTCCATTCCAAAGACACGGCATAGTTGCGACCTGGGGCACGGTAGCGATCTAAGCCTTTGCCATCGCGGTCAACGCCGTTGGTGGTGCTGTAGCTTTACCAACCTTCCTTTCTGTTCTAATTACCTTAGAACTTGGCTTCAAGCGTGAAGTTGTAGCTTCTGCCGGGGGAGGTGAAGCGTTCTATACCGGCATGGGTTTTGTTGTCAACGCGGTTGACTGTACCGAATTCGCGGATGCTGCGCAGCGATTCCCAAGTGTAGTATTTTTTGTTGCCAATATTGTACGCACCGGCGCGCAGGATGAAGTATTTGCCCAAGTTGACGTAGCCTGTCAGGTCGAAAAGCGTATAGGCTTTGCTGTGCTTGGCAAATGGCCATGGGTTGTTCAAATCATCACTGCTGTGAACGGTGTCTGACGGTTTTTTAGCTGCAGTGTGTGTCAGGTACGCATTGATACCCCAGCGTTTGGAAGGAGCGTCGTAGCCCAGATTGTAAACAGCAGACCACGGCGAAAGTGCGTTAATCGGGGTTTCCTGTTCGTTGGTCTGTTTGGCTTTGCCTTTGATGTAGCTGACATTGACACCTGCGTGCGTACCTTGCGGCAAACCGATGCTGTCGAGGTTCCATGTGCCGTTAAATTCCAAACCTTTCACCCATGCGGAGGAACGGTTTTGGTTTTGCCAAACGGGTGAGCTGACCAATGCGGTACCGTCGGAAATCGGCGCATAATTAGGGCTGTTGGGGTTGTCTGAGGACACGCCCATGTAGGTCAGCTCGATAAAGTTGCGGTAGCGGGTTTGGAAGCCGGAGAGTTTAAAGTTTCCGGCTTTGCCACTGCCGGCAAGTCCCAGCTCGAAGTTTTTGGCGATTTCTGCCTTAAGGTTAGGGTTTGCTTTAAGGTAGAAGTCAGGATGCGGGAACAATAGCCAGGTTTCGTCTGAAGTCGGCGCGCGGAAGCCAGTGCTGTATTTTGCCAAAAGATTCAAATGCGGAGTGAATTTCCAGTCTAATCCTAAACCGTAGCTGAAACCGCTGTGTTTACGCTCGCTGCCAAGATAGGGGATTTGACCGCGGATGGCAGGGGTATAGTTGGGGTTGTCCTTGGCTTTGCTGCTGCTGTTGTCGTAACGAACCCCGGCATTGAGGCGGTATTGGCTGCTGTCGCCGAATTGGAAGGTGTTGTTCCAGTAGGCAAAACGGTTTTTGGACGAGCTTTCGACCAGCATAGTCAATTCTTGGTTGTTGGACGTTTGATATTTCGGGTCGTATAGGCGTACCCAATAGCTATGGTCGCTATTACCGTTGTCGTTTTTAGAACCGCCCAATCCGTATTGCATAGCCCATACCGATTTGGAGAAGTCGATTTGTTTTTCGGCGTCTACACTATATTGTGCGGTCTTTTGACGGATGTTGCGGAACATATGATATACGTCGCTATTGATACCGTTTTGGGCGTAATCGGTCGGCAAGTCCCAAGTCCAGGTACTCATGTCGATGGTTTGACGGTCGTAACGCAGGTTGAGGCTGTCCCATGGTCCTTTTTCAAGTTGGTTTTTATATTCAAAACCGATGCGTTTGCGGTAGGAAATATCTTGACGGGAACGGGTATCGCCCAATGCCTCGCCTTTCCAGTTTGCCGCCCACATATTGGACAATTCGGTCGTCGTGCGGTCGGTGCGTGAATCTTCGTAAATCCAGCCGATACGGTTTTGATCGTTAAAGTTGTAACCCAGTTTAAACAGAGTGCTTTTATTTTCCCAGTCTTGAGGATCAGGTTTACTACGAGCCACACCACGGCTGCCGTAGTTGGTTCTGCCGACATTCGGCCCCCAGCTTTGTTTGTTGTCGGTGATGTCGGTATCGGCAGCGTCGCTGTTGTTTTTGGTTTCTTTACCGAAACGGCGGGTATAAACCATCAATGCATCCAGACCCAGCCAAGTTCCTGCGGCGGTTATGCTGCTGAATTTCTGGCTGTTGCGTCCGATATAGCCGCCTTTAATGCCCAAATGGTAGGGCTTTTCTTCGGAAACATAGTCGCTTGCGGATTTGGTTTTATAGTTGACGGCACCGCCCAATGCACCGCTGCCGGATTTGAGCGAGTCCGCACCTTTGGTGAGGGTTACTTCCGAGAAATTTTCGGGTTCGGAAGTGTTGCGGTTGGCATTGAAGTTGCCGTATGCGCCGAACAACTCTTGGAATGCTTCAGACGACCTGCTTTCTGCTTGTGCCAGTCCGTCCACGTTGATGGCAACGCGGTCTTTATCGACACCGCGTATGGTAAAACCGTTAGAACCTGAGCGCCCGCCTTCAACGACGCTGATGCCCGGATCGTAACGCACCAAGTCGCTTTCATCGGAGACCATTTGTTTATCCAAAGCCTGACGGCGGATTTTCTCTTCACCGAGTTTTTGTACTTTGCGGCCGCCAATGACTTTGACTTCATTCAACTCCTGATAAGCTTGAGGAATAGGATCGGCCGCTAAGGCAGGGAAAGTTTGGCTGACAATAGCTGCCAGCAGTACAGGTTTAAAATGGAAGGACATTTTTTGCCTCTTAATATATATTGATTATCTATTATTGGAATGCTTGATGTGCAGTTACTGGCTGACAGGTGTCAAGCTTGTATCTGTCGTATTGCGGTCTGATGAATTTTCTACGCCGCCAAATACAGTATCTAACGATTTGTCAGCATCGAAGGTAACTTTGCCGCCTATGCTGACTTCTGTTTTATCGCCGCCTTTAAACTGACCGAAGAATTTTCCTTCGACTTTGCCGTTTTTACCGTCAGATTCGGCAGTGCCTGAGAAATCAACGCCGTTAATGCCCACATCTTTCATTACGACGTCCGGACCGTAATCCGCATTACCTAAAATCGTGCCGCCGAGTTTGTTGGTGTTGAAATTGGCTGTCAGCAGTGAAAGTTTGGGAGCGGTTTTTTCAGACGACCCGGAGGATTTGCCCGGATCGTAGGTTGAGGTAACGATATTGCCGTTGCGGACGCGGACTGCCCAAACTTCGTATGTGGTCTTGCCTTTTGCCACAGTACTGTCTGACGGAGTGTAATAAGACGGTTTCGCCGTGCCAACAGGTTTACCGCCGACGAACAGGTCTGCCGTGCCGTCTGAACTTATCCATGCGCCGAATTTGAGGTGATCATGTTTGGTTGCGGGCGCGTAGGTGAACTGTCCCGAACTACTGCAACAGACAAACAGTTTGCCACCTTCAGATAAAGGTTGGCCTTCGTGGCGGGTACGCAGGGCATAAGACGGGCTGGAGTAGGAGGGGACAATCGGGTCGGAATATGAGCTGATGTTGTAATAGTTGCCTGAAGGGGTTTGATAGACATATTGCTTATCGGTATAGCTGCCCCATGATGTTTTTACTTCGAGCTCCGCTTCATGCAGGCTGCCACCTTTTCCGGAAAGGGTATTGATGGTCTGTATCGCACTGCTTTCATCGCTCAGCTTAACATTGGCGATAGGTTGCGCTGTCGGAATAGCAACGGGAACTTTGGGCTCAGATGCACCTCCACCTGCACATGCAGTCAAAATAAAGGTAGTTGCAATGGGTACTATAAATACATTAATTTTCATAACCAATCTCTCTAAATACAAGCTTCTCAAATACAATAATGATAAGTATTACTAATAATATGAAATATTGTGTAATAAATATTTTATTTTAGCAATACCAATATTTTCTCTATCAGTAGTTAGGGTGAATCTTTATGCTATCCTCTCTCTGTTAAATATATTTACGTAATTTATAATCCTATAAAAATAAATAAGTTATATATATTTCGTAAATTTGCCGTTATAATAATAAATCTAAATACGAATCTGTATTTTTTATGCAAAAATAAAATTACCTGAGATGCCTCAGGCAGTTTTATGATAAGAGCAAATCCCTTATTAGAAACGGTTTGCCCTGCAATATATACATATATTTCGGATGACTTTAAATGCTAAAAATAAAACAAAAAATTGTCTCAGCTTCTTTGTGCTACCTATTGCCGTCAGCAGTCTTTGCTGAATTTCCCGAAAAGGGTGTTCGGCAGAATATTTCTTCTCAGAATACTGCTGTACAAGTACAACAGAAACAATGGTTAGATATTTTATCTGAGGAAGAAAGGTCGCCTGAAAAGAATGAGAATATAGGCAGACCGACTCTGATTAACGATGATTTTTTAGCGTCAAACCCGCATATTCTTGAGGACGCGTTAGTTCAAGCACTTAACGGCAATAGCGCAGATCTGGTTTCCTCGCTTGTTGCCCTTTACCGCAAACAGCCCAACCACAATCCCAAACTGATTGCGCGTGCCGATGCTTTGCTAGCAAAGTTGAAAGGACGAAATTCCGAAGCGGTCGAACGTTATCGTACCCTTTATGAATCTGACGTTTCAGACGACCGCATATTATTGGATTTGGCAGCTGCAGAGTTTCAGGACCATCGTTTGGGTGAGGCAACGATGCATTTTCGTCATGCCGCGCAACGCGATATACCTGCCCCCGTTTTGGAAAATGTCAAACGTTTTCAAGAAGCCGTTAAACGGCAGACAGAATGGAAATGGTCTGGCGGAATCAGCCCCGTGCATAACGATAATGCCAACAACGCTGCTCCGCGTTATTGCATCGAAACAAGGGGGCAAACCGCATGCAGTGTTACCTTACCTGTCAGTGCCAACGGCTTGAATTACGAATTGAACACCGAAAAACTCACCCCATTGTATGGGCATCACGCCATCAAATTCCGTACCAACCTCAGCGGCACAAGCTATTTTTTCGACCGTCAATCGGCTTACGACGATGCGTTCGGCAGGGCTTATTTGGGATGGCAGCGCAAGGATGGCAAACAAACCATCAGCGTTTTACCGTTTTATCAGGCACAGTTGGCAGGCAGCAGCGAGTTTGACAGCAAAAAAGAAAATAACCGTCGCGCCGCGCCGTATATGCTGGCACACGGGGTTGGCGTACAGCTTTCGCATATGGTCAATCTCGGTAACGCAACACAACTTTATTACTCACTGGAGCGCTACCGCCAAAACTATCGGGAAACTGATCGTGCACTGCGCAACGATGGTTGGCACGACAGTACTTATCTTTCCCTAGCGCGCCGTTTCGGCAGTACGACCCTGTTCGGCGGTTGGCAATACAACCGCTTTGTTCCTGAAAACAAAAACATACGTAATACTGTCAACAATGCGGCCTACCACCGCAACGGTTTCAATATAGGTTGGATACAGCAATGGCAGGTTTTAGGCGGGCTTAACAGCAGACTTACCGCTTCATTTGCCAACCGTCGCTATAAAGGCATTATGGCATTCGGTACCGAGCCACAACGCAACCGAGAGCGTTCCCTCTCTATCAACCTTAGCCACAACAAATTATCTTATAAAGGCATTACCCCTACTTTGAATTATAGTTATAGTCACATCCGTAGCAATGCACCATATGCAATGCGTAATATTCATCAATGGTCATTAGGTGGTGAATGGAATTTTTAAAGGAGAATCAAATCTGAGTAGGTATAAGACAGCAACCCGTTCAAACAAAACTTTGTAGTGTAATTAAAGGCCCCTGCAAACATCTACGCCGAGACCTTGTCTGTTTGATTTAATTATTTTTTAGAGTCTGTGCGGTGTCATACCTTCAGGCGCTTCTGCACCTGCCGGCAAACCGAAGGTTTCGCGCAAAATCACTTTATAGAAAGCAAATGCTTCGCGCGCACCTTGAATGGCTTCCGCCTCGGCTTCAGGAGTCAAGTTCAAAGCGTTCAGATGCTCGACAAAAGCGCGCCAGTGTTTGCCGCGGCCGCTTGGATGCGGAGCCAGGTGGCGTGCGCCAAATTCGCCGTTATATTCAAGTTTTTGAGCGTGTTTGAACAAGAATGCCGCGCCCAAATTAGAACCTTCGGCGCAATACAGCCAGCCGATGGCTTTATTGCCGGTTTCGTGTGGCAATTCTTTGTCAAATTTGTAAGGCTCTTCGCCCAAGTCTTTCAAGTCTTGAGTCACGGCATCGTAACGCGCCATGTATTCGAGTTCGGGAATGGCTTTGTTCAATTCGGCATCTTTATAGATGTGATCGACAGCTTTGTGGAAAACTGATTGGAGTTTCAAAAATTTGATGTAGTTTTCTTTGCTGACGAAAGGCTGGACAAACATAACCAAGTTATCAACGCTGTCGTGCGTTGTCGTGGTTTGCTCTTTCAAGCGTTTGGCGAAAGTCAGCTCTTGGGTCTCACTCATGATGTTTCCTTCGAATAAGGGATAAATGGTTTCAGACGGCCTTTATGGTTAAAAATACCGTCTAATTTGAAAAGAATCGTTTTAAAAACAAAGAAGATAACTTTTAACCTGCTTCAGGTTCATTGACCGCACACCTTCCACAAATCTACAAGTCTCATCGCGTTTTTTCAGGAATAAGAATATATATTATTTTCATACTAATGACAATAAACAAAACCAAGACCTATTAATAAAATTTAACGGCCCATAGCAATAATCTTCCAAAGTCTTTTCAAACTTTTCAGACGGCCCAAACCTTATTAAACAGCCGCCATTCAATCAAATATCAACCTAAATTTGGGCTATCCTTCTGTTTTCCTTTATAATGCGACACTCTTTGCACCTTCTTTATCCCCTGCCGAACCATGAAACGGATTCCTGCCTACCATCGCTGGTGGCGCTACAAGTCTTATCTTCCTGATGCGACGCTGCCTGCACATACGGTGGAATGCCCGGATTGCGGCTGCCGTATGGATATCCCGCGCCTGCGTCAGGGGCAGGAAGCGCATTGTCCGGTATGCAACCATGAAATTGTGGAGGTGGAAAACAATCCGTATATCGCGCCGATTGCCTATGCGCTGACAACCTTGATTCTGATGGCGTTCGCGTACAATATGGTGTATATCCGCGTCGATTTGTTCGGCGTGACCTCAATTTTGTCGCTGCCGCAAATGATGCGGCTTTTGATTTCACTGGATTACGGTTTTCTGGCGGAAGTGATGTTTATCCTTACCTTCGGCGCGCCTTTACTGTTTTTGCTGCTCTGCCTTTATGTTTATACGGCTTTGATACGTGAAAAGGCCTATCCTGCGCTGCGCTTTGCAACGCGTGTATTGGTGCGGCTGCGTCATTGGATTATGGTGGATGTGTTTTTTATTTCCACTTTGGTGGCGTATATCAAGCTCTCGTCCGTTGCCACAGTAGAGTTCGGTTCGGCGTTTTATCTGATGTTTCCGTTATCGGTCATGCTGATTCGGACTTCGGTATCAATTCCGCAGCATTGGGTTTATTATAAGATTCACCGTTTAACCGGCGGCCATGCGGTTCAGGCGGCCACTGAAGACAAAATCTGTTGCAGCCGCTGCCTGTATTTCCGCGATAAAGACGAGCAGCCTTGCGGCGTATGCGGTGCGGACTTATACCGTCGCCGCCCGAAAAGCCTGAGCATTTCGCTGGCGTTTTTAGTCGCAGCGTTTATCCTGTATTTCCCTGCCAACATCCTGCCGATTATGATTTCGTCCAACCCGACGGCTTTGGAGATCAATACGATTTTCAACGGCATTGTTTATATGTGGGACGACGGCGACCGTTTGATTGCAGTGATTATTTTCAGCGCGAGCATTATGGTGCCGGTATTGAAGATTATCGCAATGGCGGTTTTAATTTATTCCGCATACTTCAAACCCGTGATGAGCGCGGACAAGATGTCGGTTTTGTATCGGATTACCGAATCCATCGGCCGCTGGTCGATGATCGATATTTTTGTGATTATTATTTTGATGAGTTCGTTCCACACCAATATGGCGCGCGTCGTGCCGGGCGGTGCGGCGGTTTATTTCTGCCTGGTCGTTATTTTGACCATGCTTTCGGCCTATTATTTCGATCCCCGTCTGATTTGGGACAAGCAACAGCAGCTTTCAGACGGCCTTGATTCTGACCAGACCTTAAAACAATGAAAAAACACGATTCTTCACCCAATTATCACGCCCCGGCGCGTGTCAAGAAAACCAATGTCTTCACGTCTATCGTGTGGCTGATTCCGCTGATTGCGCTGATTGCCGGCGGCTGGCTTTTGGTTAAAGACATCCGCAACCGAGGCCCTGTCGTTACGCTGTTGATGGACAGCGCCGAAGGCATCGAAGTCAACAACACTATTATTAAAGTGTTGAACGTCGATGTCGGACGCGTTACCCGCATCAAATTGCGCGACGACCAAAAAGGCGTGGAAGTTACCGCCCAACTCAGCGCCGATGCCAAAGACCTTATCCGCAGCGATACCCAATTTTGGGTGGTCAAACCGCGTATCGACCAAAGCGGCGTTACCGGTTTGGGAACCTTGCTTTCCGGTTCATATATTGCATTTACACCTGGCAAAAGCCAAGAAACCAAAGATGTATTTGTCGTCCAAGACATTCCGCCGATTGCCGCCATCGGTCAAAGCGGCCTGCGCCTGAATTTGATCGGCAAAAACGACCGTATCCTCAACGTCAGCAGCCCTGTTTTGTATGAAAACTTTATGGTCGGCCAAGTAGAAAGCGCGCATTTCGACCCGTCCGACCAAAGCGTGCATTACACCATCTTCATCCAAAGCCCCAACGACAAACTGATTAATTCCGCCAGCCGTTTTTGGCTGGAAAGCGGTATCAATATCGAAACCACAGGCAGCGGTGTCAAACTCAATTCCGCCCCTCTGCCTGCCCTGCTGTCCGGCGCGATTTCCTTTGACTCGCCTAAAACAAGCGACAGCAAAAACGTTAAAAGCGAGGATAGCTTCACGCTTTACGACAGCCGCAGCGAAGTTGCCAACCTGCCTGACGACCGCTCGCTGTACTACACCGCATTTTTCAAACAATCCGTCCGCGGTCTGACTGCCGGTTCTCCTGTCGAATACAAAGGCCTGAATGTTGGCGTGGTTTCCGATGTCCCCTATTTCGACCGCAACGACAGCCTGCACTTGTTTGAAAACGGCTGGATTCCCGTACGCATCCGCATTGAGCCTTCCCGTTTGGAAATCAATGCCGACGAACAAAGCAAAGAACATTGGAAACAACAATTTCAGACGGCCTTAAACAAAGGCCTGACTGCCACCATCTCCAGCAACAACCTGCTGACCGGCAGCAAAATGATTGAGTTGAACGATCAGCCTTCCGCCTCGCCCAAGCTGAGACCGCACACTGTTTACGCAGGCGATACCGTTATCGCAACCCAAGGCGGCGGTTTGGACGATTTGCAGGCAAAAGTGGCCGACTTGTTAGACAAGTTCAACAGTCTGCCATTGGATAAAACCGTTGCCGGCTTGAACGGCTCGCTTGCCGAGCTCAAGTCCACACTCAAATCTGCCAATGCTGCCCTAAGCTCTATCGACAAACTGGTCGGCAAACCGCAAACGCAAAACATTCCGAACGAGTTGAACCAAACCCTGAAAGAATTGCGTCAAACCCTGCAAGGCGTATCGCCGCAATCGCCCATTTACGGCGACGTACAAAATACGCTGCAAAGTTTGGACAAAACCTTAAAAGACGTTCAACCCGTGATTAATACTTTGAAAGAAAAACCCAATGCGCTGATTTTCAACAGCAGCAGCAAAGACCCTATCCCGAAAGGAAGCCGATAATGCGCCTCTTCCCGATTGCCGCCGCCCTGACGCTTGCCGCCTGCGGCACCGCGCAAAGCACACAATATTTCGTCCTGCCCGACAGCCAGTACATCCGACCTGCTGCACAAGGCAATGAAATTGCGGTCAAAGTCAACCTTGCCGAACCGCTTGCCAACAGCGGCCTTGTTTACCAAACCGATGCCTATCATGTGAATCTGGCGAAAAACCACCTTTGGGCGGCACCGCTCGATGGCGCGTTGTCAGCAAACCTCAGCAACAAGCTCAACCGCCTCAATCCGCATCGCATCTTCGTGCCTGCTTCACGCAGCCAAAGCAGCCAAACCCTGAAAGTCTATATCGAAGCCTTCCAAGGCAGCTATCAGGGGCAGACCACCATCAGTGGTTATGCACAATGGCCAGACGGACGCAGCAAACCGTTTAATGCCGTCACGCCGCAACAAGGCAACGGCTATACCGCCATGCTCGAATCGTTGGAAAACGGTTTGTCACAGGTTGCCGATACGATTGCCTATTAAACCCAAAGGCCGTCTGAAAAACTTTCAGACGGCCTTTTTCATGTTTCAAACACTCATTACAACGCACGGTCAAAATACAAAGCCACGCCGGAACGCTCGCTCATCGCCAACAAATAATCCATCACTTTTTGCGGCCATTGAATACCGCGCACAACGGTCAGGTTGCGCAAAATAGGGAACGTCAGGATATCTTCCAAACTGATTTCACCGCCCAAGCCCTCGCCTTCGCACACCAGCGCTTCCAGTTCGGCCAAGTCTTGATGCAGACGCTCCAGATATTGCGCCGTTTTGTTCAGATTAGTCTCGAAATTGCCGATACTTTTCTCTTTTTTGTCGATAAAGTATTTTTTCGCTTCATCGGTCTCAAATTCAGGCAGGCCGATTTTGACCATGCGCGGCTGTACCAATTTGTTATTGTATTCGCCCACTTTGTCCAACCAAGCCTGAACCTCGGGACGAACTTCTTCTTTCAGACGGCCTTGATCGATGTAACGGACAATATCCAAACTTTCGCCCATAAACGAACCGTCTTCTTTTTGCAGAATCGGCACTTGTTTTGAGCCAATCATGCCAATCGGCGTAGCTTCGTCATCGTTTGCCAAGACAACTTCTTCCACCGCCACATCGCGCAAGCCGAAAATCATCCGTGCACGGACGCAAAACGGGCAATGGTCGTAAATATACAGTTTCATCAAAATGCTCCTTAAAATTTCAAAACAGTTAACCATAACACCCAAAGCCGTCTGAAACAAGGTGTCCTGAAACATAGTGCCACATTCGCATACAAATCTAGGGCTGCCGGCAATAAACTGTTACAATAGCAACGTTTTTATCACAAAGAAAAAAACGCACGCCATGACCACTATTCGCCAAACGCCCCAAACATCGAGTGCAACGCTGGAAGGCCTCCTCGCTTGGTTCGACGGCTATGTTGCCGCGCTGCCCGATTCCGATAAAAACCTGATTCAGACGGCCTTTGACTTAGCTAAAGAACATTATCCTGCCGATGCCCTAACGACTTACGGCGAGCCTTTAATGGAACATTTTCTCGGCTCGATGCAAATCGTCAGCGAACTCGACTTATTGCCCGATGCCGTGGCGGCTACGATTTTGTCCGACATCGGCAAATACGTTCCCACTTGGCAAGAATTGATTGCCGAACGCTGCAACAGCACCGTTTGCGAGCTGGTCAAAGGCGTAGACGAAGTACAAAAACTGACCCAATTCGCACGCGTGGACAGCCTCGCCACGCCGGAAGAGCGCGCCCAACAAGCCGAAACCATGCGTAAAATGCTGTTGGCGATGGTCACCGACATCCGCGTTGTCCTGATCAAACTGGCGATGCGCACGCGTACCCTCCAATTCTTAAGCAACGTTCCCGACAATCCTGAAAAGCGCGCCGTTGCCAAAGAAACCCTCGACATTTTTGCCCCGCTCGCCAACCGCTTGGGCGTGTGGCAACTCAAATGGCAGCTCGAAGATTTGGGCTTCCGTCATCAAGAGCCGGAAAAATACCGCGAAATCGCCCTGCTTTTGGACGAAAAACGCACCGAGCGCCTCGAATACATCGAAAACTTCCTCAATATCCTGCGTACGGAACTGAAAAAATACAATATTCATTTTGAAGTTGCCGGAAGACCGAAGCACATCTACTCCATTTACAAAAAAATGGTGAAGAAAAAGCTCACTTTCGACGGCTTGTTCGACATCCGCGCCGTACGGATTTTAGTGGACACCATTCCCGAGTGTTACACCACGTTGGGCATTGTCCACAGCCTCTGGCAGCCGATTCCGGGCGAGTTCGACGACTATATCGCCAACCCGAAAGGCAACGGCTATAAAAGTTTGCACACCGTCATCGTCGGCCCGGAAGACAAAGGCGTGGAAGTCCAAATCCGCACCTTCGACATGCACCAATTCAACGAATTCGGTGTTGCCGCCCACTGGCGTTATAAAGAAGGCGGCAAGGGCGATTCCGCTTACGAACAAAAAATCGCTTGGTTGCGCCAACTCTTAGACTGGCGCGAAAACATGGCCGAAAGCGGCAAAGAAGACCTTGCCGCCGCCTTCAAAACCGAGCTTTTCAACGACACGATTTACGTCCTGACCCCACACGGCAAAGTCCTCTCCCTGCCCACCGGCGCGACCCCCATCGACTTCGCCTACGCTCTGCACAGCAGCATCGGCGACCGTTGCCGCGGCGCGAAAGTAGAAGGGCAAATCGTGCCTCTGTCCACGCCTTTGGAAAACGGACAACGCGTTGAAATCATTACCGCCAAAGAGGGAAATCCTTCCGTCAACTGGCTCTACGAAGGCTGGGTTAAATCCAACCGCGCCATCAGCAAAATCCGTGCCTACATCCGCCAACAAAATGCGGATACCGTGCGCGAAGAAGGCCGCGCCCAGTTGGATAAGCAGTTGTCAAAAATCTTCCCCAAACCCAATCTGCAAGCATTAGCGGAAAAACTCGGCTTCAAAAAAACCGACGAACTTTATACGGCCATCGGTCAGGGCGACGTTTCCAACCGCGCCATCCACAAAGCCTGCGGCGCGCTGAATGAACCGCCTCCTGTGCCGATTGATGAAACCAATATCGTCAAACAGTCCAAAATCAAAAAAGGCGGCAAAAACGGCATTTTGATTGACGGTGAAGACGGCCTGATGACCACGCTTGCCAAATGCTGCAAACCGGCACCTCCGGACGACATCATCGGTTTCGTTACACGCGACCGCGGTATTTCCGTCCACCGCAACACCTGCCCTTCTTTCCGCCACCTTGCCGAACAGTCTCCTGAAAAAGTCTTGAATGCAAGCTGGGCAGCCTTGCAAGAAGGACAAGTGTTTGCCGTCGATGTTGAAATCCGCGCCCAAGACCGCTCCGGTTTGCTGCGCGACGTTTCGGATGCGCTGGCGCGTCATAAACTCAACGTTACCGCGGTGCAAACCCAATCGCGCGATTTGGAAGCCAGTATGCGTTTTACCCTTGAAGTCCGCCAAGTCAACGACCTGCCGCGTGTATTAGCCAGTTTGGGCGACATCAAAGGCGTTTTAAGCGTAACGCGCTTGTAGTTCTCATTACCCAAGCAAATCTAAAGGCCGTCTGAAAGCAACTTTTTCAGACGGCCTTTTAAGTTTTTAATACACTAATATCTCAACACCTCAACTTATCTTTCTTAAAAAGTCAGCCGCAGCCTTAACCGCTTCAATATATAACCCCCTCTTCTATTCTTACAACCAGTCGTTATTTCCTACCGGCATCATTCTCAGGCAAACTTATTATTCTCATGATAAACAAGATATTTCCAATTTAAGGGAGCCTCATGGATACACGAGATTTGTACCCTCACGAGATTTTGCAGGAAGCCATCGGCAAGAGCTGCGCCAAGTCTGAGTTCAGCATCAAAATGTTGGTGATTTTGAGTTTTTTAGGTGGCGGCTATGTCGGCTTCGGCTATCTTGCCTGCCTGCGCGTCATCAGCGGCATTCCTGCCGAATGGAACGGCCTGGCCGCCCTTTTGGGTGCGTCCGTGTTCCCGATTGCGCTGATTTGTATCTTAATCGGCGGCGGTGAGCTGGCAACAGGCAATATGATGATTATGGCTTTGGGCAGACTGACCGGCCGCGTCAGCACCTACAAACTGGTACGCAACTGGCTCATCGTCAGCTTGGGCAATCTGGCAGGCGCCGTTGCCATGGCCTATTTCCTCGGCCACTATGTCGGCCTGGCAGAGGGAGCGGCTGCGACGAAAACCATTGCCATCGCGGAAGCAAAAGTTAATATGGACTTTGGCCGTGCATTCGTCTCCGCTATCGCATGTAACTGGATGGTGTGCATGGGTATTTGGTTCTATTTCGGCTCACGCCATACTTCAGGCCGCATTTTGGCAACTTGGTTTCCGGTCATGATCTTCGTGTTAATCGGTTTCCAACACTTTGTCGCCAATATGTTCATCATTCCGGCCGGTATTTGGGCGGGTGCAAATGTCAGCTGGGGTCAATTTTTCTACAACATGATCCCCGTCTTCTTAGGTAACGTCCTCGGCGGATCGTCTTTTGTTGCCGCTTTCTATCTATTCGCTTATAAGCATTTGTTAAAAGACGATTTTTCTATTTAGTTCAAACTGACTCACTACCCCGTATTCATCAGAAATACGGGGTAGTGCCGTTATCAGGCCATCTGAAAACGCCTTTTGTGTCGCATAATTACGCTTTTTCTCTGCGTAACGTTTCATTTATAGGAAAGATAGTTTCATTGTCTTTCCTTTTCCCCAATTTAAGATAATTTTTGCAATCTTTTGTTTTCAAATGACTTCCCCTCAAAAGCACTACGATTTTTCATAAAGCCCGTGTTCTGTGCTTTGCAAAACAAAAAATTTACTGTATTCTGAATTTAATTATTTACAATTTAATATGGATTGGTTACATATCCTATTGTATTTGAAAATAATTTATCCTGACTCTCTCGTGAAAAACAGGATTTTTAAGCTGTATTTTTATTAGAAAAAAGTTTGGGTACAAATTGCTTGCAATTTCAAAACCCGTATTTATAAGTTAGATGAGGAATAAGTACATGAATCCCATGTATATCACTTTCGCGATCTATTTGGTCGCCGTATTACTGATCGGCCTCGCCGCCTATTTTTCAACACGCAACTTCGACGACTACATTCTCGGCGGCCGCAGCTTGGGTCCGTTCGTGACCGCGATGTCTGCCGGTGCTTCCGATATGTCAGGTTGGCTTTTGATGGGCTTGCCAGGTGCTATCTACCTGAGCGGTTTGAATGAAGCTTGGATCGCCATTGGTCTGATTGTGGGTGCATACCTCAACTGGCTTTTGGTTGCAGGCCGTCTGCGCGTACATACCGAATATGCCAACAACGCGCTGACGCTTCCTGATTACTTCTTCCACCGCTTCGGTGCCGGCGGTCACTTGATGAAAGTGGTTTCTGCACTGATTATCTTGTTCTTCTTCACTATTTACTGTGCTTCAGGCATCGTAGCCGGTGCTACCCTGTTCCAAAGCCTGTTCCACGGTCTGTCTTACACTCAAGCCATGTGGCTGGGTGCCGGCGCGACCATCGCCTACACTTTCTTGGGCGGTTTCTTGGCCGTAAGCTGGACCGATACCCTGCAAGCTTCTTTGATGATTTTTGCATTGGTACTGACTCCTGTAATGGTGTATTTGGGTTTGGGCGGTGCAGATCAAATGAATGCTGCCATCCAACAAGTTGCCGCCTCTACCGGTAAAGAATACGGCAGTCTGTTTGCCGGCACTACTTTCATCGGCATTATCTCTACCGCCGCTTGGGGCTTGGGCTATTTTGGTCAACCACACATTTTGGCTCGTTTCATGGCTGCCGAAAGCGCTAAATCTCTGGTTTCTGCACGCCGTATCGGTATGACTTGGATGATTCTGTGTATGGCCGGTGCCGTGGCTGTCGGCTACTTCGGTATCGCTTACTTCGGCGCCAACCCTGCCCACGTTGAAGAAATGAACGGCAACCACGAACGTATCTTCATCGCTTTGGCTACCCTGCTCTTCAACCCTTGGATTGCCGGTATCATCTTGAGCGCGATTCTTGCTGCTGTAATGTCTACCCTGTCTTGCCAATTGTTGGTTTGCTCCAGCGCGATTACCGAAGACTTCTATAAAGGCTTCCTGCGTAAAAACGCCCAACAAGCTGAATTGGTATGGATTGGCCGTGTAATGGTATTGGCTATCGCCGTGATTTCCATCCTGATTGCTTCTGATCCTGAAAGCAAAGTATTGGGCTTGGTAGCTTATGCATGGGCTGGCTTTGGCGCCGCATTCGGTCCGGTTGTTATCTTGTCTGTTTTGTGGAAACGCATTACTGCCTACGGCGCACTCTCCGGCATGATTGCAGGCGCGCTGACTGTGGTTGTTTGGGCTGAGTGGATTAAAAAACCTGCTTTGGCCGCACAAGAAACAGGCTTCTCTACCGTATATGAAATCGTTCCAGGCTTCATCGCTTGTACCCTCGTGATTGTTTTGGTATCCCTGATCGACAAACAACCGTCACGCGAATTGCAAGAACGTTTCGAAAAAGCAGATACAGAATACCGCACCTCTAAATAAGACGTTTTCAGACGGCCTGCATGATTCAGTGCAGGCCGTCTGTCTGTGTTATGAAATAAACTGTTTCAAAATAATCTGAGCCTTATCAGAAAAAACAGCAATTTATGCGGATGCATCTTGTATCCGCATCATAATTTTATTACGATATTACTATCCTTCAGAATGCCTGTTTTAGGAGTCTTAATTCAGGCCGTCTGAAACCATGAAAAAAACCTTTGGAGAACATAAATAATGTTTAACTTCGCTTTTCCAACACAAACTCCTCTGCGTCAAGCTGTAACTGATGCCTACCGCCGCGATGAAATCGAGGCCGTTCAGGATATGTTGCAACGTGCACAGATGACCGACGAAGAACGCAATGCCGCCTCCGAGCTAGCCCGTCGTTTGGTTACTCAAGTCCGCTCCAGCCGCACCAAAGCAAGCGGCGTGGATGCCTTGATGCACGAGTTCTCTCTCTCCAGTGAAGAAGGTGTTGCACTGATGTGTCTGGCCGAGGCTCTGCTGCGTATTCCGGACAATGCAACCCGCGACCGCCTGATTGCCGACAAAATCTCCGAAGGCAACTGGAAAAGCCACTTGAACAACAGCCCTTCCCTCTTCGTTAACGCGGCTGCATGGGGTCTGTTGATTACCGGCAAACTGACCACCAACACTTCTGAAAAAAATATGGGTTCTGCACTGAGCCGCATAATCAGCAAAGGTGGTGCTCCGCTGATCCGTCAAGGTGTGAACTACGCAATGCGCCTATTGGGCAAACAATTCGTAACCGGCCAAACCATTGAAGAAGCTCTGCAAAACGGTAAAGAGCGCGAGAAAATGGGTTACCGTTTCTCTTTCGATATGTTGGGTGAAGCCGCATACACCGAAGAAGATGCCAACCGCTACTACAACGACTACGTTCAAGCCATTCACGCCATCGGCAAAGATGCCGCAGGACAAGGCGTTTACGAAGGCAACGGTATTTCCGTTAAACTTTCCGCTATCCACCCACGCTACTCACGCGCCCAACACGAACGCGTTATGAGCGAACTGTTGCCACGCCTGAAAGAATTGTTCCTTTTGGGTAAAAAATACGATATCGGTATCAACATCGACGCCGAAGAAGCCAACCGTCTCGAATTGTCTTTGGACTTGATGGAAGCTTTGGTTTCCGACCCTGACTTGGCAGGCTACAAAGGTATCGGTTTCGTTGTTCAGGCCTACCAAAAACGTTGCCCGTTCGTTATTGACTATCTGATCGACCTGGCCCGCCGCAACAACCAAAAACTGATGATCCGTTTGGTTAAAGGCGCATACTGGGACAGCGAAGTGAAATGGGCTCAAGTAGACGGCATGGACGGCTACCCGACTTACACCCGTAAAGTCCACACCGACATCTCCTACCTCGCCTGCGCACGCAAACTCTTGGATGCTCAAGATGCCGTGTTCCCACAATTTGCCACGCATAACGCCTACACTTTGGGCGCAATCTACCAAATGGGTAAAGGCAAAGATTTCGAACACCAATGTCTGCACGGCATGGGCGAAACCCTGTACGACCAAGTGGTCGGTCCGCAAAACTTAGGCCGCCGCGTACGCGTGTATGCCCCGGTCGGCACACATGAAACCCTGCTTGCCTACTTGGTACGCCGCCTGTTGGAAAACGGTGCAAACTCTTCTTTCGTGAACCAAATCGTTGACGAAAACATCAGCATCGACCGCCTGATTAAGAGCCCGTTCGACACCATCGCCGAACAAGGCATCCACCTGCATCCGGCATTGCCTCTGCCACGCGATTTGTATGGCAAAGACCGTCTGAACTCTCAAGGTGTAGATTTCAGCAACGAAACCGTATTGCAAAACCTGCAAGAAAAACTCAACCAAGCTTCTTCCGAAGACTTCCACGCTGCTTCTATCGTCAATGGCGAAGCACGTAACGTAGGCGAAGCTCAACCTGTTCGCAACCCTGCAGACCACAACGATGTTGTTGGTACCGTCAGCTTTGCCGATGCAGCCTTGGCTCAAGAAGCTATTGGTGCAGCCGTTGCCGCCCTGCCTGAGTGGAGCGCCAAACCTGCTTCAGAACGCGCCAACTGCCTGCGCCGTTTTGCCGACCTGTTGGAACAACACACGCCTGCATTGATGATGCTGGCCGTCCGTGAAGCCGGTAAAACCTTGAACAACGCCGTTGCCGAAGTACGCGAAGCCGTTGACTTCTGCCGCTACTATGCCAACGAAGCTGAAAACACCCTGCCTAAAGATGCCAAAGCTGTCGGTGCAATCGTTGCCATCAGCCCATGGAACTTCCCATTGGCCATCTTTACCGGCGAAGTGGTTTCTGCATTGGCAGCCGGTAACACCGTTATCGCCAAACCTGCCGAACAAACCAGCCTGATTGCTACTTACGCAATTTCCCTGATGCATCAAGCCGGTATTCCGACTTCTGCGCTGCAACTCGTACTCGGCGCAGGCGATGTCGGCTCTGCCCTGACCGGCGATACCCGCATCGGCGGCGTGATCTTCACCGGTTCTACCGAAGTAGCGCGCCTGATTAACAAAGCGCTGTCCAAACGCGACGACAACCCTGTCCTGATTGCCGAGACCGGTGGTCAAAACGCGATGATTGTGGACTCTACCGCCCTGCCGGAACAAGTCTGCCTCGACGTATTGAACTCTGCCTTCGACAGCGCAGGCCAACGTTGTTCCGCTCTGCGTATCTTGTGCGTTCAAGAAGATGTTGCCGATAAAATGGTCAACATCATCAAAGGCGCAATGGACGAATTGGTTGTCGGCAAACCGACCCAACTGACTACAGACATTGGCCCTGTCATCGATGCTGAAGCCCAACAAAACCTGTTGGCCCACATCAATCGAATGAAAGGCGTAGCGAAGGCTTACCACGAAATCAAAACTGCTGCCGACGTTGATAGCAACAACTCTACTTTTGTTCGTCCAATCCTGTTTGAATTGAATAACTTAAACGAGTTGCAACGCGAAGTGTTCGGTCCTGTTTTGCACGTTGTCCGCTACCGCGCCAGCGAGTTGGATCAACTCATCGACCAAATCAACGCCAAAGGCTATGCTTTGACCAACGGTGTACACAGCCGTATCGAAGGCACTGTCGACCATATCCGCGACCGCATCGAAGCCGGTAACATCTACGTTAACCGCAACATCGTCGGTGCCGTTGTCGGCGTACAACCTTTCGGCGGTCACGGCTTGTCCGGTACCGGTCCTAAAGCGGGTGGTCCATTCTATCTGCAACGCCTGGTTCGCACACCTGAATGGGTTGCGCCAACCCTCAGCCGTATCGGCCAAGCAGACGAAGACGCGCTCAAACGTTTGGAAACTCTGGTTCACAAACTGCCGTTTAACGCAGAAGAGAAGAAAACTGCAGCCGCAGCTTTGGGTCACGCACGAGTTCGCACTCTGCGCAAAGCCGAAACCGTATTGGTCGGCCCGACCGGCGAACGCAACTCATTGAGCTGGCGCTCTCCGAAACGTGTTTGGGTACACGGCGGTACTCTGTTGCAAGCCTTCTCCGCCCTGACCGAGCTGGCAGCCGCAGGCATTCAAACCGTTGTTGAGCCAAACAGCCCACTGGCTTCCTACTCAGCCGATTTGGACGGTTTGTTGCAAGTCAACAGCAAACCTGAAAACGCAGGCATCAGCCATGTTGCCGCCATCGAGCCTTTGAGCAGCGAGCGCAAACAAGAGTTGGCCGGCCGCGACGGTGCGCTTATCCGCATTCTGCCTTCCGAACAAGGTCTGGACATCCTGCAAGTATTTGAAGAAATTTCTTGCAGTATCAATACTACCGCTGCCGGCGGTAACGCCAGCCTGATGGCAGTTGCCGACTAATCACAGCCAAATCAAAGGCCGTCTGGAATTCAGACGGCCTTTTTTATCTATTTTTATTTACATTTTTGCCGGATATTCGCACAAATCGTTAATCAGGCATTTGCTGCATTGCGGTTTCAAAGCCTTACACGTATAGCGGCCGTGCAAAATCAACCAGTGATGGGCATCCATCAAAAATTCTTTGGGAATAAAGCGCATCAGCTTGTCTTCAACTTCGCGCACATCCTTACCCGGCGCGATTTTGGTGCGGTTGGCCACACGGAAAATATGGGTATCGACCGCCATAACAGGTTGCCCGAATGCAGTATTCAATACCACGTTGGCAGTTTTACGGCCAACACCGGGCAAAGATTCCAAAGCCTCTCGGTCGGCAGGCACTTCGCCATTGTATTTTTCCAGCAAAATACGGCAAGTCTGCATGATGTGTTTGGATTTGGTTTTGTAGAGGCCTATGGTTTTGGTGTATTCCATCACGCCGTCCAGCCCCAAATCCAACATGGCTTGCGGCGTATTGGCAACGGGAAAGAGTTTGGCAGTCGCTTTGTTCACGCCGACATCAGTCGCTTGTGCAGACAATAAAACGGCAATCAGCAGCTCAAACGGCGAGCTAAAATTTAACTCGGTAGTCGGATGAGGATTGGCAGCGCGGAAACGCTCGAAAATTTCTTGGCGGATTTGTTTGTTCATTGTTTGGATTATTTTTTTATTGGCGCAGCAATTATAGTGAAATCATGCTGATACGGCTACTTCAAGTAAACAAGACCGTCTGAAATTGTTTTCAGACGGTCTTGTTGCATAAAAGCATTGCTATTTTAAATGCGGTTTACTTCTTACTCAAAGTCAGTCCTGTCCAGCCGAACACCAGCGTCAGAGCCAAGCTCAAGTAGCAGAAGAAGGCATAAGGCAGGTATTCCCAAACAGGCACGCCCAAGGCATGGCTGATAAATACGCCGCAGACGCTCCAAGGCACCAATGGGTTGATGACCGTACCCGCATCTTCCAGCGTACGGGCAAGGTTGCGCGAATGCAGACCAAGCTTGTCATAAACCGGCTTAAAGGTTTCGCCGGAAAGCAGGATACTCAAATATTGCTCGCCAATCAGGAAGTTGACGCCGACCGATGTCATGGCCACGCTGAAAGTAGCGCGTCCGGCATTGGTCAGGAACGCACGAATGGCTTCCAGCAAAGACGGAATCACACCAATGCTGAACAACAGGCCGCCCAAGCTCATGCCGAGTATCACGATGGTTTGCGTAAAGAACATGCTTTCCAAGCCGCCGCGAGAAATCAAACGGGCAATGTCTTTAAATGCTTCGCCTTCGAGTTTGTATCCGCTGTAAAACCACGCGCCCAGCTGTTTCAAATCAGGCGTACTGTGGAAGTAAGTCACAATCAGCGCCACTATAACGGTAAACAACATGGCCACAATAGCATTTACGCGCATCAGGGCAAGGACAACCAGCAAGGCAAACGGAATCAGCGAATAGGCATGCACCAAACCGGTTGCTTCCAATTGCGCGCGGAAAGCTTCGACGCTGTTCATGTCATGCGCGGCAACATTGGGCAAGAGCCACAACATCAACGCCGCACTAATCAACCATGCAGGCACAGTGGTGTACATCATGTTTTTGATGTGCTCGAACAAATCAATGCCGACAATCGAAGCGGAAATACCGGTCGTATCGGAAAGCGGCGACATTTTATCGCCAAAGAACGCACCCGACACAATCGCGCCTGCCGTCATCGCCATATCGGCATGAAACGCAGCCGCCATACCTATAAATGCCACGCCGACAGTCGCACAAGTCGTCAAACTGCTGCCGATGGAAATACCGATGATCGAGCAGAGCGCAAACGCCGAGAAATAAAAATAAGTCGGCGAAATCAATCCGAAACCGTAATACATCAACGTCGGAATTGCACCGCTCATCATCAGCGCGCTGACCATCAGGCCGATAAAGAAAAACAGATAAATCGCGCCCATGCCCTGCCCGACCGCGCCTATCATACCGTTTTGCATATCTTGATATTTCAAACCGCGCATCAAACCGTACAACAGCAAGACTACAATCGCCGTCACAATCGACATATGCGGCAGCCATTCAAGCGAAATAATCGTATAACCCATTGCCGCCACCAAAGCCAAGGCCACAGCGATAGCCTCAAAGCGTGGCATATTAAGTAAGGATTTGAAAGCAAACATTGTTCTTTGCCTTTCTAATAAGTATTTAACAGATTTTAGCATAACAGGCCGTCTGAAACCCGATTTTCAGACGGCCTGCCTGTTATTTTATAAAAACAGCCCCAGCAAAACTGCGACACTTTCTTTAAAATATATTAAATTATTAACATTTAATACTGTTAAACTTAAATAAATGAAATTTTATTGCTTTTTAAAACGTCCGTCATGCAAAAATGCCACCACTTGCCCGACCGTTTTACGGTTAAACAGCATACCGCTATGGCTGACAGGCAAAACAACATGATCGCGCATATTTGGACAATGCGTTTCTCTGACCAAAACCGTACCATCATGTTCACCATGCAAACCTAAAACACGGCCCAGTCCATACGGTTTATTGCCGGCAATACTGCCCAACTCAACACCCTCGGGCAATTCAGGCATACTGCCGTCCAATGCACCTTTATACGAGCCGCCCAATACCGGCTTTTGCAAACCCAAATTGAGCACACGTTGCGCAGCCCGGCTGCCTTGATGCGGCGTACCCATAGTAACGATACGGCCGCTGACTTTATCCGGATATGCCGCCGAAAAATTGCGTAAGACCAACCCGCCCAAACTATGGCCGACAAAGTGCAGCTTTTCATCAGCATGGTTCTCATCAATCCATCGCGCTAAGTCCTCAACATGCCGATTCATCGAGTGCAACACACTGCAATAATCGAACAACGCAACTTCAAAACCTTCTTGTTCTAGCAAATACGCCAGCGGTCTCATGACCCACGAATGCATGTGCAAGCCATGCAACAAAATGATTTTGGCCACTTTTTCCTCCTGTCATTTAAATCATTATGCCACAAAGTAAAAAGGCCGTCTGAAATCCCATAGGATTTCAGACGGCCTTTTATCATGATGAATTATTCGTCAGCTTTGTAGCCTTTTATAGCAAAGAAGACAATGTATACGTAACAAATCGCTGATACAACGAAAGAAATCATCAGGCCGTAAGTATCCGCTACCCAACCTTGTACCACAGGCACAATCGCACCGCCGACAATCGCAGTACACAATACGCCGGAAGCGCTGCTGGTAAATCGGCCCAGACCTTTGGTTGCCAAAGAGAAAATCGTTGGGAACATGATGGAATTGAAGAAGCCGATAGCCAACAATGCCCACATCGCAATATCAGCACTGGCTTTACCTGCCAACATAGCAACGCCCAACAGGGCAACAGCAGCGGTAGCATTGAATGCCAAATAGCGGTTAGGCGCAATTTTCGCCATGATGGCAGAGCCTAAGAAGCGGCCAACCATCGCGCCGCCCCAGTAGAACGACAGATATTTTGCGGCAGACGAGTGGTCCATACCTTTCAGGTAACCCAACACGTTGACCAACAAAGAACCGATAGATACTTCTGCACCAACGTAACAGAAAATACCGGCCACACCAAAAACCAAATGACGGTATTGCCATACGCTGTGTTTGCCATCATGGTTGTGTTCGCTCTCTTCTTCAGCAATTTTGTTTGCGTCAGGCAGACGAATCATTTTGACGAACACAGCCAAAATAATCAGCAAACCGGCCAAACCTAAATATGGAATTTGAACAGAAGAAATTTGCTCGGCTTTGCTGACAGTTTGTGTCGCATCAGCCAAAATCAGGAAGGCGCCAATTTGCGGAGCAATGGTCGTACCCAAAGAGTTGAATGCCTGAACCAAAGTCAGTGTTGCAGATTCTTTACCTGGTTTGGACAGCAAAGTCACATAAGGGTTACCCGCCACTTGCAACAGCGTTACACCTGAAGCCAAAATAAACAGCGCACCCAAGAAAGTAGGATAAGAATGGCTGCCGGCGGCAGGATAGAACAACAGACAGCCGATAGCAGTCAATAAGAAACCGCCGATCACGCCGTTTTTATAGCCGATTTTGCCGACCAAATAACCCATAGGAATCGACATAATTGCGTAAGCGGTAAAGAAGCAGAACTGAATTAGCATCGCCTGAACATAAGTCAGCTCGAAAATATCTTTCAGATGCGGAATCAAAATATCGTTCATGCAGGTAATGAAACCCATCATGAAGAAGAGTGTGGTCAAGACGACCAGCGCAGGAGTATGATTTTGTTGTGAATGCGCAGACATGATTTGCCTTTCGTTTTGTTAAGACTTGCTAAAAATGAGCGAAAGCAGTTCATTAAACTTAACACTCATTAACAGCCGATAGTATCATACTGATATTTCATCACTTTGAAAACTATTTTCCGACATCTGACTACATCACCTTTAGCCGTTTAATTTTAAAAAAACTAATAATATTGGTTTTATATTTTTATGTTTTGAAAAATATAGGCATAATCTCCTTTTAAACCTTGCTATTTCTTTTTTACAATATCACTTGATGCAACTCAAAACATGCCCCCTCTTTACGCTTACCTTGCCCTGATTGCTTCTGCCTTCACTTCGGCCACACTACTTCCGGGTACATCCGAGGCGGCATACGCCGCATTTGTGTACCAATATCCGCAACATGCCCTCGGCGCATGTTTGTGTGCCGGTTTGGCAAATGGCTTGGGCAGTATGGTTTCGTATTACATGGGCAGAATGTTTCCGGCCAAGAGAAGGCCGTCTAAAAAAGTATTGGCGCGTATAAAACGATGGGGGATTTGGCCGCTATTATTTGCATGGCTGCCGATTATCGGCGATGCCCTCCCCCTTGCCGCAGGCTGGCTCAGGCTCAATGCTTTGCATTGCGCCATTATTCTGATTACAGGCAAACTGCTGCGCTATGCCATGATTTATTGGGGAATGAACGCAGTGGCCGGATAAACCACCACAGTCAAAAATAAAGGCCGTCTGAATGATTCAGACGGCCTTTGCCTTTAATTCGACAATTACAAGACTTTCACAATGCTTTCGCACAGGTAGTCGATATTGTCATCGGTAATGCCTGCAACATTAATGCGGCCGGAACGGACGGCATAAATGGCAAACTCGTTTTTCAAACGGTCGACTTGTTCAGGAGTCAGACCGCTGAAAGAGAACATACCGTTTTGTTCGATAATGAAATCAAAGTCTTGGGTTGCACCTTTGACCTTGAGCAGCTCGACAAATTTTTGGCGCATGGCTTTGATGCGGCCGCGCATTTCATCGAGTTCGGCAATCCATTGTGCTTTCAAATCATCATTTTTCAACACCAGCGCAATGGTGTTCGCACCGTGTGAAGCAGGGTTGGAATACAAGGTACGGATGATGGTTTTGACTTGGCTGTGAGCGCGGGCTGCTGTTTCTTCATCTTCGGCCACCAAAGTGAACGCGCCGACGCGCTCGTTGTACATACCGAAGTTTTTAGAATAAGAGCTGGCAATCAACAATTCTGTATTGTGTTTCAAGAACACGCGCAAGCCGTAGGCATCTTCTTCCAAACCATTGCCGAAACCTTGGTAGGCAAAGTCAAACAATGGCAACCAGCCTTTTTCGGCAGAAAGTTTTGCCAAAGTTTCCCATTGTTCGGGCGTAGGGTCGATGCCGGTAGGGTTGTGGCAGCAGCCGTGCAGCAGGACGATGTCGCCTTTTTGCGCTTGGCTCAAGTCTTCAATCATACCGTCCCAATCCAAACCGTGTTTGGCGGCATCATAGTAGCGATAAGGTTTATCTTGGATGCCGACCGCTTTGGCGATGGCGTTGTGGTTTGGCCAAGTCGGATTGGAAATCCAGATGGTTTGCGCGTTCAACTGACGTTTGGTAAACTCGGCGGCAATACGCAATGCGCCTGTACCGCCAAGGCTTTGCGCTGTTTTAGCGCGACGGCTGGCAATGATTTCGTGGTCTTTGCCAAACAGCAGAATTTGGGTTTGCTCGTTGTAGTCGGCAACGCCGTCGATGGTCAGGTAGTTTTTAGTTGTTTCGCTTTCCAACAGGCGTTTTTCAGCCTCTTTGACGGCTTTGACAATAGGCGTCGCGCCGGATGCATCTTTGTACACGCCGATACCGAGATTGACTTTCTCCGGACGGGTTTCGGCTTTAAACGCCTCGCCCAAACCTAAAATCGGATCAGCAGGAGCAGCTTCGATATGCTTGAAGAACATGATTTTTCTCTTTACAAGTAGTAAAACGGTTGAAAAAATACAAATTTAGTACGATTCTACGCCGTTTCAGGCCGTCTGAAAACGGATTATTACAGGGTTTTAACGCAAGATTGCCAACAAATCCAAAGGCGTGGCAATACGGAAATCGGCAAGCCAGTTTTCGGTTTGGTCTTCGGCAGAAATATAGCCCCAATCGGCAAGCACGGTCGTCATGCCTGCATTCTTGCCTGCCTGCATATCGCGCTCGGCATCGCCGACATAAAAACATCGCTGCGCCTCAACGCCAATCTGTTCGCACGCATAAAACATAGGCTTCACGCTGGGCTTGGGTTCATCGCAAGTATCGCCGCTGACAATCACGGCGGGAGGTACGGCAAACCCGAGCTTAGGCACGAGGACATCGGTAAAACGCATGGGTTTGTTGGTGATAATGCCCCATTGGATACCGCGTTGAACTAAGGCTTCCAGCATTTCGTTTACGCCGTCGAACAAGATGGTTTGGTCGGCATAGCAGCGGCTGTATTCATCCAAAAACTCTTTGCGCCATTGCATATAGTCCGGATGGTCGGGCGTAATGCCTGCGCCAAGTCTGAGCAAACCGCTCGCCCCGTGGCTGGCCTGCGGACGGATTTCATCCATGCTTTTTTCCGGCAAACCGTGTCGGCGCAATACCGTGTTGAGTGCGCCACCCAAATCAAGTGCGGTATCGGCAAGCGTGCCGTCTAGGTCGAATAATACGGCTTGGGTCATAAGTGTTCCTTTGATGATTTTAGAAGGCCGTCTGAACAATCCAACAAGTTTCAGACGGCCTGAATATGGTTAATGGTGATGGTGTTCGTGCATTTCCTGAGAACACAAAACTTCATCTTTATGCGGATGCTGTTCGCTTTCAATCTGAATCGTACAATGCCCGATGTTGTGATGCGCCAATTCATGTTCGATGCGGTAGGCGATTTGTTCGGACTCTGCAACCGTCATGTTGCCATCGACAACAATATGGCAGGACAAAACGTGGATATTGCTGGTAATCGTCCAAACATGCAAGTCGTGAACGGATTTTACGCCTTCCGTATTACGGATAACGCTGAGCAACTCATCGGTATAGATGTTTTCCGGCGCGCCTTCCATCAGAATGTGCAAAGTCTGTTTAAACAGCTTCCAGCCGCTGCGCCCTACCAAAGCCGCCACCAATACGCTGGCAACCGTATCCGCCCATTGCCAGCCATACGCCATCATCAGTACCGCTGCGACAATCGCCCCTATCGAGCCGAATAAATCGCTGATTACATGCAGATACGCGCCGCGCATATTGACGTTTTCTTCAGTATCACCATTCTTCAACATATAAACGGCCACGCCGATATTGACCAACAATCCAATGATACTGACCACCAACATGCCGCCCGTCAAAATTTCCGGCGGATAAAACAATCGTTTGACTGCTTCATAAAAAATCATCGCCGCAATCAACACCAGCGACAATCCGTTAAACATCGCTGTCAAAATTTCAAAACGCTTGTAACCGAATGTCTTTTGCAGCGTGGTCTGTTTCTCGCCCAGTTTGAATGCCCACAATGCTACACCCAGCGAAAACGCATCGCTGAACATATGCCCCGCATCGGAAAGCAGGGCCAAAGAGTTGGTCAGCCAGCCGCCGACCGCCTCAACCAGCATAAATCCGGCAATGACGAAAAATGAAATACGCAATACCTGCTTATTAGCGGTATGCGTATGCGCGTGCGAATGATCGTGATGATGTGCCATGATGATTTTACCGTTTCAGACGGCCTTTTTATCCTGTTTCAAACTTTTCTCAAAATCTTCCAACATATCCAGCTCGAAACGGCTGAATCCTGCGCGTTCCCGTGCTTCGATATTGACGTAGCCGCGGAAGATAAACATATCGTAACGCGCAATCAGGCTGCGGAACAAGGCAACCGGTTCCAAACCGCGCTCACTGCAAAGATGCTGATACCAATGATTGCCGATAGCGACATGCCCCACTTCATCACGATAAATAATATCCAGTACATCGCAGGTTTCCACATCGCCACGTTGCGCCACTTTTGCACGAATACCCGGCGTGACATCCAAACCGCGCGCTTCCAATACCCGCGGCACCAAAGCCATGCGCAACAGGGGATCGTAAGCGGTTTTATACGCCATATCCCACAAATGCCCATGCGCTTCAAAATCGCCGTAATCGTAGCCCAAGCTGTTCAGACGGCCACGCATCAAGCCGAAGTGAAACACTTCTTCTTTCGCCACCCTTACCCAATCGCGTACAAACTGAAACGGCATATTGCGAAAACGATACGCCGCATCCAAAGCCAGATTAATCGCATTAAATTCAATGTGCGCAATCGCGTGCAGCATGGCCGCATAGCCTTCGACCGTATTCATCTTGCGCGGCGTGACCTCCGAAGGCGCAACCAAACGCGGGCGTGAAGGATGCCCGGCAAATCGGTAATCCACGGGTTTCGACTCATCAACCGTCAAACCTTCCGCCTCGCCCAACTGCGCAAACAAGGTCTGCGTCAACCTTCCCTTTTCATCCGGATTGTCCAACAGCAAAGCCTGTTCCAATAAAGGATAAGGATTCAGATACATACAAAACCATTGTTTTAAAAAGACAAATATTATAACCGTTTTAAAAAGCAAACAGAAAGACTATAATTTCACGCTTTCCGTAAAATGACATTAAATACCACACCAAACCCTTGCTCGTTTCATTAAAAAAACGTCAAAACCAAATGCAGGCCGTCTGAAGAAATGAAATTATTTCAGTCACTTGATTGGATTTTTCATATTTACACAAATTAAACCCTCCATTCAGCCCCTTGCCTGTTACACCATAACGTCTATACTGAACCCATCTCTCCGAACAAGGAACCAAAACATGAAAACTACCCGACTGTTCACCCTGACCGCTGCCACGCTGCTTTCTTCAGCCATCGGCTTTGCACAAGCCGGCGCAGTGGATGCCCTGAAAAAATTCAATAATGACGCTGACGGTATCAGCGGCAACTTCAGCCAAACCGTTCACAGCAAAAAGAAAACCCAAACCACACACGGTACATTCAAAATCCTGCGCCCGGGCTTGTTCAAATGGGAATACACCAAACCCTACAAACAAACCATTGTTGGCGACGGCAAAACCATTTGGCTCTATGACGTAGATTTGGCGCAAGTAACCAAGTCCTCACAAGACCAAACCATCGGCGACAGCCCTGCCGCCATCCTCTCCAACAAAACCGCATTGGACAGCAGCTACACGCTGAAAGAAGACGGTTCTGCCAACGGTATCGACTACGTTTTGGCTACGCCTAAGAAAAACAACGCCGGCTATCAATACATCCGCATCGGCTTCAAAGGCGACAACCTCGCCGCCATGCAGTTGAAAGACAGCTTCGGCAACCAAACCAGCATCAGCTTCAGCAGTTTGAACACCAAACCTAACCTTTCCAGCGGTATGTTCAAATTCACGCCTCCTAAAGGCGTTGATGTTTTGAGCAACTAAGCTTCTAATGAAACACAAAGGCCGTCTGAACAACAGACGGCCTTTTATTTAGTTCAATTCAACATCAAACACACTGTTACTTTTGACCTTGAATGGCAGCGGCAATTTTTTCTGCACCTTTTTTCGCCCAGTCTGCCTGCTTGGCTTCCACCATCACGCGCACGACAGGCTCGGTACCGGAAGCACGCAAGACCACACGGCCTTTGCCTTCGAGTTCTTTTTCCACTTCAGCCAAAGCCTCTTTGGAAGCATCCTGCCAGTTTTGGCCTTTTTTGATGCGGACGTTAATCATGGTTTGCGGATACGGTTGCCAATCGGCGCAAACGGTGGCAAGGTCTTGATTCAAGGTTTGCAATGCCGCCAAAACTTGCAGCGCGGAAATGATGCCGTCGCCGGTATTGTGTTTGTCCATGCACAAAATATGGCCGCTGGCTTCGCCGCCAATCAGCCAACCGCGTTGGTGGAGCTGTTCCAACACATAGCGGTCGCCCACTTTGGCGCGGCAGAAATCAACGCCCTGCTCTTTCAAAGCAATTTCCATCGCCATATTGGTCATCACTGTACCCACCACGCCGCCGATTTCCACGCCTTCGTGCGCGCGCGCTTTGGCAATCACATAAATCAGGCTGTCGCCGTCATACACTTTGCCATTGCGGTCAACCATCATCAAACGGTCGCCATCGCCATCCAAGGCAATACCGTAATCGGCTTCATTTTGCAACACAGCCGCTTGCAAAGCTTTCGGATGGGTTGCACCACATTTCTCATTGATGTTGTAACCGTTTGGCTCATCACCGATACTGACTACTTGCGCACCCAATTCGTGGAATACTTTAGGCGCAACTGCATAGCCTGCACCATTGGCGGTATCGACCACCAATTTCAGACCGCGCAAGTCCAAATGGCTTGGGAAAGTGGATTTACAGAACTCGATATAGCGGTCATCCGCACCATTAATCCGGCGCGCGCGGCCAAGACGGCTGGACGGCTGAGTTTTCATTTCCTCATCGATTTTGGCTTCGATTTCCAACTCGATTTCATCGCTCAGCTTCACACCGCCTTCAGCAAAGAATTTAATGCCGTTATCGGAATAAACATTGTGGGAAGCAGAAATCATCACACCGGCAGACAAACGTAAAGCACGGGTCAAATACGCTACGCCCGGGGTTGGCAGAGGGCCGGTTTGAATAACGTTGACACCGGCGGCAGTAAAGCCGGCAATCAGCGCGGCTTCCAGCATATAGCCTGAAATACGCGTGTCTTTACCGATTAAGACGGTCGGTTTAATTTCGCCTTCGTGCTGTACCAAAACCTGACCCGCCGCATAACCCAATTTCAAGACAAAATCAGGATTGATAGGGAATTGACCGACTTCGCCGCGAACACCGTCAGTACCGAAATATTTTTTTGCCATGAGATAACTCCGTGATTGTTTTGTCGTATGTGAATATGGTTGAACTTCTTTAAAAAATATTGTGTTTGAAGGCCGTCTGAATCTTTCAGACAAACCACAATCTACTACTTCCGTATTATAGCAAGATCAGGCCTTCCTGCACGAAAAAAGCGCATCCTATATAGAATGCGCTTTCTATTCGAGAGTCAAAGTCAAATCTTAGAATTTAGCACCAGATTGATTAGCCATGTAATCAACTGCAGCTTTCACTTCATCATCGCTCAGGCTGCCGTTACCGCCTTTGGCAGGCATTGCGTTAAAGCCTTCGAGTGCGTGTTTGTGCAGGGTGTCTTTACCTTGTTTGATACGAGGAGCCCAGTCTTCTTTTTTACCTACATGAGGAACACCGGGAACCGCACCGCCGTGACATGCTTGGCAGCTGGCTTCGTAAACTTTTTTACCGTCTACACCACTGGCAGCTGCGCCTTTGTCTTCAGCTTTGGCAGCATCTGCTTTAGGAGCATCGGCAGGAGCCGCAGCATCAGCCGCTGGAGCTGAAGCAGCTTCACCGGAAGCAGCGGCATCGGCAGGGGCCGCAGCATCAGGATCAGGGAAAGTACCGCCGGCTTTGTTGGCCATATAAGTAATCACGCGTTTCAATTCTTGGTCGGTCAAATCAGCCGCACCACCTTTGGCAGGCATTGCGTTGAAACCGTTCAAAGCGTGTTGGAACAAGGTATCAAAACCTTGGGCGATACGAGGAGCCCAATCGCCTTTGTTTTCAAATTTAGGCGCGTTAGGAACAATGCTGTCCGCCGCGTGACATTGGATACAGATTTTGTTGAAAATCTGGTCGCCTTGACGTTCGCCGACAGGGATGCCGTCGCCCAGTTTGAGTTGGCCGACTGGCTGGATACGGGTTTGAGTCGCAGCTTCGGTTGTTTCGTTAACATCGCCGAATGAACCGCTTCCTGCCAATTTGATCAGGAAGAAAATCACTGCAATAACAATAACGATACCGCTCACAAGGGTGAACAATGCAGAGCCTTGGGCTTTGTGGTCGCGGAGTTGTTTCATTTGGTAGGCCTCGCCGTTAGGTTAGGTTGTGCTGTAAGTTATAGTTTATGTGTTAAACGCAATTAACAATATTTTGCTGGATTATACTGAATTCGCAAAGGCTTTCCAATCCATCTTGAGAAAAAGATACGCAAAAATCCTCAAAAAGGCCGTCTGAAATCTATAAGCCTTTGTAGTTAATTGATTATTCCAGCCATACAAAAAAGTGACCGCCAATGCCACTTTCAGACACTTTCAAGATAAACTTTGCCAATAAAGCCAATATGCGTTAACCTTACGGCTTCCGCACCCATAGCTCAGTTGGAAGAGTGTCAGTTTCCGAAGCTGGAGGTCACAGGTTCGATCCCTGTTGGGTGCGCCAATTATAAAGAGGCCGTCTGAAAGATGAAAATTTTTCAGACGGCCTTTTGATTTACTTCAAATAAAACTACATTCAATTTCAGATTGAACGGCTATTGCAACACTTTGGCGAATGCCTCGGCCACATAATCGATATTCGATGCATTCAAACCGGCCACACACATCCTGCCCGAATCCAGCAGATAAACGGCAAACTCGTCACGCAGGCGGTGTACCTGCTCTACGGTCAGGCCTGTATAGCTGAACATACCGCGCTGTTTGATGAAATAGCTGAAATCGCGATTGGGGATTTTTGCCGTCAAAACATCATAAAGTTTCTGACGCATGGCACGGATGCGGTCGCGCATGGCGTAAACCTCATTTTCCCACAAAGCGCGCAAATCATCACTGTTCATCACATCAGACGCAATATATGCACCATGCGCGGCAGGGCTGGAATAAATGCGGCGGACAGTAAATTTCAACTGTCCGAACACCAGCTCTGCTTCTTCCTTATTGGGGCATACTACGCTCAAACCGCCGACGCGCTCGCCGTACAGCGACAGATTTTTCGAGAAAGAGTTGCTGACAAACAAAGGCAGACCCATTTCGACGGCTTTACGGATTGCATACGCATCGCTGTCCAAATCCTCGCCGAAACCTTGATAGGCAATATCCATAAACGGAATCAGCTTGTGCGTTTTGATGATGTCCAACACCTCATCCCATTGCGCTTGCGACATATCTACGCCGGTCGGGTTTTGACAGCATGGATGCAAAATCAAGACGCTGTTTTCCGGCAATGTTTTGAAAAACGCTGTCATTTCTTCAAATTTTACGCCGACGGTTTCAGGGTTGTAATAAGGATACGTCCCCACTTCAAAACCGGCGCCTTCAAAAATGCCTTTATGGTTATCCCAAGTCGGATCGCTGACATAGGCTTTTACATCGGGGAACCAACGGTGCAAAAAGTCGGCACCGACTTTCAACGCCCCCGAGCCGCCTAAAGTCTGTACGGTCGCAACACGCCCTTCTGCCAATGCCGGATTATCCTTGCCAAACAACAAACGCTGAACCGCGCTTCGATAAGTGTCCAAACCTTCCATCGGCAGATAAGGAGAGGGGCGCGGTACGGCCGCACGCTCTGCTGCTGCCCGGCGGACAGATTCCAAAACCGGCATTTTGCCTTCGTCATCAAAATAAATGCCTATGCTCAAATTGACTTTTTCAGGACGCTCGTCGCGTTTGAAGGTTTCAACCAAACTCAAAATCGGGTCGCCCGGATAATACTCGACATGACGGTACATAGTGCTTCCTTTGTTTTCAGACAGAATGATGAAGATTGTGGCACTAAAAGGTCTTATTTGCAAAATCAAGGCCGTCTGAAAAATTCAGACGGCCTGATTATTTTTAAACGCTACCAATCTACCCGTTTCAAATCATTTTGCGCCAATACATCCGCATGCTCGCTGCGGCTTTGATATTCCCTGTCCTGCAAAATGCGGCGGGCGACATAATTCAAGTGCAGCTTGGCCGCTTTTGCAGCCTCCGTCGGCTTAGCCTGGGCAACGGCTTCAAAAATAGCGCGGTGCTGGGCAATCAATGTCGGGCGCGGGTCTTCGGTTTGATGGATATAGATAATGCCGCTGCGTGTTTGCTGATAAAGCATTTTGAGCAGGCTGCTGGAAAGATGACTGAATAGGATATTGTGTGCGGCATCGGCAATGGTTTGATGGAAGCTGACGTCTGCCTCGGCTTGATGCTCCAAGTTTCCGCTTTCGCAGGCCGTCTCGAACTTCTGCCGCCAGAAGTCAATGCGTTTCAAATCGGCGTCAGTCCGTCTTTCGGCAGCCAGCGCCGCCATACAGCCTTCAACGTGACAGCTGAAATCGAATACGTCTGTTTCCCAATTGGTATGTTTGCCGAGCAACTCCTGCCAGCTTTGTAAAAAATCCTGCTGCGGCTTGACGGAAACATAATAGCCATCGCCCTGCCGCGCTTCCAAAACCTGCTTGGCAATCAAGATATTCAATGCCACCCTGACCGACGGACGCGATACGCCGAATTCTTCCGCAAGCGTACGTTCGGGAGGCAATTTACTGCCTTCTTCATAAATGCCGGTAGCGATACGTTCTTCCAAAACGGCTAAAACCTGATCGCTGATTTTTTGCGGACGAACCAATTTCGTCATGTTGTATTCCTGATGATTGAAGGACAGTTTTATTCAGACGGCCATAAATTGGATTGACCAATTGGCCGCCCATTCTAATCAATCCCCTATTTTTTCGTCAAGAAATGTTATCAAATCGCAACATCAATAGAAAATCATAAGCAAATGACGCTTTCTATACCAAATATCTTCTTGCTTTTAGTTAAATAATTAAATTAATGAAATTCCCAATAATCAAGTTTAAAACTATATTAGCATTTTTCATTAACTGCTTAAGAAGAATCAAATTTTACCATCACTGGTATAACCAAATCACGAACCAGCAAAACATGCAAATAAAATGATAAATATTGATATAAGTTAAAAACAGTATGTTTTAATTTTACTAAACTTTGTATATACTGCTTAAGTATTACTCGACATGACACTTAATAATAGAGAGAAACCACATGAAATACCCACCATTACTTATTTTGCCTATCGTCTTAGCCGTATCTCAAGCATGGGCAGATACTGATCCTGTACCCGAAGAAACAGTTACCCTTTCCCCTGTCACCGTTACCGGCACACAACAACAAAAAGCCAACCGCGTTACTTTCAACCCCAAAGCTGCTTTGCAACCCCTCCCTGCCGGTGACGGGGCAGACCTTTTACAATCCGTGCCTAATATGAGCATCATCCGCAAAGGCGGCAGCTCGGGCGATCCATTGTTCCGTGGTTTGGGCGGATCGCGCCTCTCCGTCAATGCCGACGACCAGTTTATTTATGGCGGTTGCGGTATGCGTATGGACCCGCCGACTGCCTATATCCACCCAAACTCATTTGATCAAGTCGTGGTTACCAAAGGCCCACAAACCGTTACCCAAGGCATGGGTTTGGTCAGCGGCTCGGTGCAATTTATCCGTAAAGATCCTGATTTTACTGAAAAACCTTATAACATTAACGCCACTCTGACAGCAGGCAGCAACGACCGCCTTGACGGCTCGCTGGAAGCCGAGTTCGGCGGCAAATACGGCTATGTCCGCACCAATATCTCCCATAACGAAGCCGACGACTACAAAGACGGCGACGGCAACCGCATTCATTCCAACTTCAAACGCGACAGCCAAATGTTGCAACTGGGTATTACCCCGACAGAAAACACCACCATTGCCGGCACATACGAACGCAGCAGAGCCAAGGTTGCCTACGCCGACCGCATGATGGACGGCAGCAAATTCGACCGTGATGCATGGAATATCCGTTTTACCCAACGCAACCTCACCCCATGGTTCAGCGAGTTGGAACTGCGCTACGGTAAAAGCGAAATCGACCACGTGATGGACACATACAGCCTGCGTACCATCTACAATCCTGCCGGCAAGCAGATTAAAAATGCCAACAACCCTAAACGCAATACTGATACAGGCCGTCTGAAAGCTACTTTCGACTGGGACAAACTCAATCTGCAAACCGGTTTGGATTATCTGGACGACGTCCACGTCGCGCGTCATGAGCGTGGTGGCGACGGCTACAGCCACAAGCCTTACATGCCCAACCAAAGTTTCAAACAATGGGGTATTTTCACCGAAGCCTCTTGGCAGCAAACCGACAATCAACGCTGGGTAGCAGGTTTGCGCCATGACCAAGTCAAAGCGCATTACGATACCGCGCGCGTGACCGACCCCGTTTTGAAACATCAAAAATTCAATTTGAACTCAGGCTTCCTGCGTTGGGAAAGAAATACGGACAACGGCCTGAAATACTATGCCGGCTTCGGTATTGCCGAACGTGCGCCTGACTACTGGGAACGCCTGCGCTCCGAAAACAAAGCCATCCGAGCAGAGCAAAACCGCCAAATCGATGCTGGTGTAATCTGGAAACGTCCTAACCTCCACGCGTCTGTATCCGTATTCGGTAGCGACATCAAAGACTTCATCATGATGGAACGCCAAGGCATGAATTTCGGCGTGCGCAACATCAACGCTTCACGCTTTGGCGGCGAAGCCGAAGTCAAATGGACATTTGCGCCTAACTGGGAAGTCGGCACCAGCCTCGCCTACACCCACGGCAAAAACCGTACCGACGGCAAACCTTTGGCACAAACGCCGCCGCTCGAGTGGAACAACACCCTCGCCTTTGACAACGGCAAATTCAGTGCGGGCGCATTATGGCGCGTCGTAGCCAAACAAAACCGTTACAGCAAAGGTCAAGGCAATATCGTCGGCCAAGACATCGGCGCTTCTTCGGGCTTTGGCGTACTCTCGCTCAACGCCGGTTGGAAATTCAGCAAATACGCCACATTACAAGGCGGCGTGGACAACGTGTTCAACAAAACCTATGCTGAATTCGTCAGCCGTGGTGGCGACCCGTCTGCCGGTACTCAAACCATGCGTGTGAACGAACCCGGCCGTACTGCATGGCTGAGACTGCAAGCGAAGTTCTAATCAGCCTCGCGTGTATATAAAAAGGCCGTCTGAAAACCGATTTATATCGGCTTTCAGACGGCCTTGATATTTTTTAATGATATTTTTAAACAAACAGTCCAACGAAGCAATACAACGCCGGACTGTTTGTTCACTATCGGATTAAATCAAACCCAAAGAGTTGATGAACACCACAATAATCGCAATCGGCGCAAGATAGCGAAGCGTACCCAACCACAGGTAAAGCAGCTGTTTCGGAATGGTGCTGCCCATGCCCGCATCACGCAGGACAGACTGTTTGTCCTGAACCCATGATGTAAACACGGCAACGCTCAATGCGCCAATCGGCATGATGACGGCAGAAATAATAAAATCCCACAAGTCAAAAATGGTTTTGCCGAAAATTTTAAACTCGCTCCATACGCCGAAAGACAGCGCCGAAGGGATACCGACTATGAAAATCGCAATGCCGGTTACCCAAGCGTGGCTGCTGCGTTTTTTCTCGTCTTGGCGGATGGTTGCTGCGATGACGGTTTCCAGCATGGAAAACGCGGAAGTCAGTGTCGCAAAGACAACCAACAGCATGAACACGGCAAACAAATACGTACCCATCGGCATTTTCATGAAGACCGCAGGCAACACGACAAAAATCAAACCAGGGCCTTGACCAGGTTCAAAACCGAAGGCAAATACCGCAGGGAAAATCACCAAACCTGCCAGCAGCGACACAAACAGGTTCATCCACATAATCATATGGCCGGAGCGGAACATATCCTGATCCTTACCCAAATACGAGGCATAGGTAATCATCGCAGACACGCCGATACTCAAGGCAAAAAACGCCTGCCCCAAAGCAGTCAGCATCGTGCCGGGCTTCAAATACGACCAATCAGGTTTCAACAAAAATGCCACGCCGTCCATTGCACCGGGCAAGGTCAGCGAACGGATAGCCAGCGCGATAAAGAGGATAAATAAACCCGGCATCAAGACGCGGTTTGCCTTTTCAATGCCGTCTGAAACGCCGCCTTTGACCACCCAAATGGTAATCAGCATGAACAAACCTTGGTAAAACAGCGAGCCAAACGGTGAAGAAATCGTATTTTCAAACAGGGCCTTAAAGTCTGCGCCAACGTGAATTTCGCCGGTAAAACTGTGTACGACGTAGTTCAATACCCAGCCGCCGACCACGCTATAAAACGACAGCAAAATAAAACAAGCAGCCACGCCCATGCGGCCGACCCATGGCCACTGCGAACCGGGACGCAATACTTTGAAGGAGTCGATGGCATTTTTACCGCCCGTGCGGCCGATGTAAAACTCGGCCAATTGAACCGGCAAGGCTACCAAAATCGTAAAAATCAAAAACAAAAGAAAAAATACAGCGCCGCCGTTTGTACCGGCCGTATAAGGGAATTTCCAAATTGCACCCAAACCGATGGCCGAGCCTGCCGCAGCAAGCACAAAGCCGATTTTGGATGACCAAGACGAATGGTTGCTCATGATGTAATATTAAGAAACGTGAAGATGCCGAATTGTAACAGGGTGAAGTCAAGCCGTGAGTGGCTGGCAGACAGCCGATAAGCAATTCGCACGGATGGTGCGTACTTGCCAAGCAAATTAGCATGAATTTTTGATAATTAAACTTTTAATAGCACAAATTTTATTTTTATATTTTAAATTTGACGGTTTATTTTAAAAATAAGCATATAAAAGGCCGTCTGAACCTTGCTTTTAAGGTTTCAGACGGCCTTTATCCTTAAACCGCTTTATTTTTTCATGGCATCGGTCAAAACTTTGACATTGTAGCGATACATACCGATGTAGCTGTTGGCCGGTGCGCCACCCAATGCATCAGAATACAAACGTCCGCTGACATTGACGCCGGTTTCTTTGGCAATACGGTCAATCATGCGCGTGTCTTTGATGTTTTCAGTAAAGACGGCTTTAATGCCCTCGCGTTTGATTTGGCGGATGATGGAAGCCACTTGTTTGGCAGAAGGCTCGGCTTCGCTGCTCACGCCTTGAGGGGCGATAAATTCAATATTGTAGCGTTTGCCCATGTATGTGAATGCATCGTGTCCGGTCAATACTTTACGCTTGGCGGCAGGTACGGCATTAAAGGCAGCCTGCGCATCGCTGTGCAGTTTTTTCAGCTGCATTTGATAGTTGCCCAAACGTTGCTGATAGTAGGTTTTGCCTTCAGGGTCGGCTTGAATCAAAGCATTGGCAACGTTTTGCGCATAAGTACCCATCAGAACGGGGTCGGTCCAAACGTGCGGGTCAAATTCGCCGTGGTCGTGATGATGGCCTTCGTGATCGTGGTCATGATGATGGCCGCCCTCTTCTGCTTTCAACGCCTGAATGCCTTTGGTCGCTTCGGCAAAAGGAACTTTGCTCTGTTTGACTGCGCGCTGTACATCGGCGGCTTCCAAGCCCAAGCCGTTAAGCAATACCAATTTGGCACTGCGGATTTTTTTGATGTCGCCACTGGTCATGTGGTAGGCATGGCTGTCTTGGTTGGGGCCCACCAAGCTTTGAACGGCCACACGGTCGCCGCCAATCTGTTTGGTCACGTCGCCCAAAATGCTGAAGCTGGTGACAACAGGCAGCGGAGCGGCATAAGTGGCACCGGTCAATAACGCGGCAACGATGCCGAGTTTCCAATGTTTCATATTCTCTCCAGTGATATAACGTAACATTAACATCATCATAAAACAGACCGCCTGATTATTCAAGCGGCCGTCTGAAAAATCATGCCGTACGGTGTTTCTTGCGGCGCAACCATTTTGCCAAAATGCCGCCTTCCCAACCGAACACAACGGAAATCAGGTAAAGCGTGCCGCAGCATAAAATAATCGCAGGGCCGGACGGAATTTCGATATGGTAGGAAAACAACAGTCCTGCCAAGCCGCAAAGCAAAGCCAATGCGACAGACAAAATCATCAGCCAACCCATGCTTTTCGCCCACAGTCTGGCGGTAATCGCCGGCAACATCATCAAGCCAACCGACATCAGCGTACCCAATGCCTGAAAACCGGCAACCAGATTCATCACGACCAGCACCAAAAACAACACATGCCAAAAGCCGCCCTTACCGCCGACAGCCTTGAGGAACAAAGGATCTATGCTCTCCAACACCAGCGGGCGGAACATGACCGCCATCAGCAAAATAGTGACACTCGCAGAAACGGCAATCAGCTGCAAAGCCGGAATATCCACCGCCAACACCGAGCCAAACAGCAAATGCAGCAAATCGACGCTGCTGCCGTTTTTGCTGACCAAAACCACGCCGATGGCAAGGCTGCTCAAATAAAATGCGGCAAAGTTCGCATCCTCTTTCAATGAAGTAAACCGGCTGACCAAACCTGCCAACAAAGCCATCAGCAAACCGGCCGCAAAACCGCCGACACTCATCGCAGGCAAACTCAAGCCGGCAAACATATAGCCAATGGCCGCACCGGGCAAAACCGCATGGCTCAAGGCGTCACCCACCAAACTCATGCGGCGCATCACCAAAAACACACCGACAGGAGCCGCGCTCAACGCCAGGCAGAAAATCGACGCCAAGGCATAGCGCATAAAGTCAAATTCGGCGAACGGCGCAACGACCAAATCATATAAATCCATGTTTTATCGCTTTTTTATTAATCCCTGAAAGCCTTAGGCCGTCTGAAAACACTTACTTTCAGACGGCCTTGTCCATTAAACCGCGCACCAATCGGCCGCTTCCTGTTTCTGCATCATTCGGTTTGCCTGTGCCAAAAATTCATCGGTCAACACATTTTCCGTCGCACCGGCAGTCACTTTTTCACGCGCCAAAAGCAGCGTGTTGGCAAAATATGCCCTTACCTGCTCGTAATCATGCAACACGGCAATCACAGCCTGACCGTCCTGATGGCATTGGCGCAAAACTTCCAACAGCGCATAAGTCGTACGCGCATCCACCGCATTAAACGGTTCGTCCAGCAACAAAAATTTGGCATTCTGCACCAGCATCCGCGCAAACAATACGCGTTGGAACTGGCCATTGGACAAGTGCGCGATTTGGCGCGTGGCAAAATCCTGCATTTCCACGCGTTCCAAAGCCGCCATTACGCGCTTTTTCTGCTCCGCGTTCACACGTCCGAAAAATCCGATTTCATACCACAGCCCCATCGCCACCAGTTCAAACACCATCATCGGCTGGCTGCGGTCAATGTCCGACTGTTGCGGCAGATAGGCAATATCCTTGCGCGCCATACTTTCATAGCGCACACTGCCCGTATCCGTCTTCTGCAAGCCCATAATGGCTTTGAGCAAAGTCGATTTACCCGCGCCGTTCGGCCCGAAAATCGTCCACATCTTGCCATCTTCAAACACCATATCGACATGGTGCACCACCGGCCTGCGCTGATAGCTGACCGTCAGATTTTCCACCACGATACTCATGGCGATACCGCCCAAAAATATACAGCCCACAACGCCGCCAATGCGACAAGCGCAATCAGCAGCCTTTGCAGCAATCCGGTCAACAATACAGAATTCATAAGCCTAAAACCGCCTTTGCCCGAATACGGACTACAGGCCGTCTGAAAGAAAATTAAAACATTAAAATGATACTGTATAACGTTAACCCTGTAAATTTCTTTCGTTTTCAGACGGCATCGGGCAAAAGGTCGAATATCAGTTACAATCCGTTTTTTATTTGATGATTGTCCTATGTCTATTCCACTCTTAAACGAAAAACTCAATACCGAAACCGCCCGCATTTCATGGGAAGAGCTGCAACCCCACTTCGCACGCGGTGCCGCCGTCTATGTTGCGCCCGATTTGGATTTGATTGCCGTCGCCCGCCATGTTGCCGAAGATGAAGCCGCACCATTGAAACAATGGATGGAACAAGGCAAATTCGGTGCCGTCAGCGATGATATGGCACGCACATTTTTAGCGGATAAGCAGGAAATGTGGGCGGTCGTCGTGGCGCCGTGGGTATTGGTACAGCCTTGCAAAGACTGATAAGGCCGTCTGAAAAAACAAAACCGGAACATGCGAAATGTTCCGGTTTTTCATTTTTCAGACGGCCTATTGCAACGTAAAGCCTGCTTTGAATTCAAGCTTCGGCACCCCGATAACGAAACGTTTGCCGATACTGTCTTCAAACTCATACGCACCTTCGATACTGCCCCAAGGCGTGCTGATTTGCGAACCGCTGTGGTACTCATAGGCTTCGCCCGGGTACAAAACAGGTTGCTCTTCAATCAGGCCGGCATGACCGACCTGCTCTGTCTCACCGTGTCCGTCGGTAATTTCCCAAAAACGCTGACGCAAAGTAATGATTTTATCACTGCGGTTGCAGATGGTAATCAGATAATTGAAGGCATAGCGGTCACGATAGACGTCGCTCTGACCGGCCATATAACGCGGCTCCACGTTAATCTCGATTTCATTCATAATTGTTTACCCCGTATGGTATTTATTTTATTTCAATCCGGATAATTCCGGCGTGCCCGCCCTATTTTTGCAAAGGGTCGAAACACTTAAAACGCATCACGCAATCCAATAAAACAGGCCCAAGACCATCAAGGTCATCACAGCCGCAATCAAATCATCAAGCATAATGCCTAAACCTCCATGAATCCGTTGGTCAAACCATTTTATCGGCCATGGTTTCAACGCATCAAACAAGCGGAAAATAACAAAAGCCGCCAGCCACCAGCTCCATTTAAACGGAATCAGCGACAGCACCAGCAGCATCGCGACAATTTCATCCCAGACGATACCGCCGTAATCCTGAATGCCCAGTTCCCGCTCGGTATAACCGCAAATGCGGATACCCCAAAAAAACAAGGCGATACACAATAAAAGCAATATCCAGCCGTCTATGCCCAACAGGCACAATACAAAAGCCAGAGGCAACGCTGCCAGCGTTCCGGCCGTACCCGGCGCAACCGGCGACAAGCCGCTGCCGAAACCGAATCCTAAAAAACACAATGGTTTTTGCAACAGCCAAGAAAAAGTAGGTTTACGTTCAGCCAAAATGATCAAATCCTAAAGAAGTCAGTTCCAATACGCCGCCTTCGGCATCCAAAATATTCAGACGGCCTGAGTCAGTAATTTTACCAATTCGGGCGACCGGTACGCCACTTTGTTCCGCTGCCTGACAAACGCGTTCCCTGTCTTCTGGAGCGGCAGTAAAAATCAGTTCGTAGTCATCGCCGCCGGCCAATACTGCCGACAACCATTGTTCGCGCGATAACACATTTTTCAATTCAGGCAACGACGGCACACAATCGGCAAATATTTCCGCCCCGACAGCAGAGGCTTTCAAAATATGCCCCACATCTTGAGCCAGGCCGTCTGAAACATCTTGCGCAGCATGGGCAAACGGCAACAATGCCTGCCCCAATGAAACGCGCGGCTCTGGACGGAGCAATTTATCATCGCAAACCGCCATGATTTCAGACGGCAATTGATAATGCCCCAGATGTTTGTTCAAAGCAGCGGCAGCCAAACCCAACCGACCCGATACCCAAATATCGTCGCCGACTTCGGCCGCATCACGCCGCAGGGCACACCCTGTCGAAACTTCACCTACTATCGTTACATTAAAGACCAAATCGCCTTTGGTGGTATCGCCGCCAATCAACACCGTATCAAAACGCGCGGCCAAAGCAAAAAAGCTATCGCAAAAACGTTTCAGCCAATCTTGATTCAATTCAGGCAAGGCAGCACTGAGCAACACCCAACGCGGCTTGGCACCCATAGCGGCCATATCGGATAAATTTACTGCAAGCATTTTCCATGCCAAATCTTCAGGCAAAACATCTTCAAAAAAATGTCTGCCTTTGACCAACATATCAGCGCTAAAACATAAATCAAATCCGTCACTTGGACGAATAATAGCGGCATCGTCCCCTATGCCCAAAATCAGACCTTCCGATTTTTGTCGCTGCAAATATTGTCTGATAAAGTCAAATTCCGTCATATTTATCCAATATAACTATAACTTAGATTACTATATCTAATTTTGTACCAGCCTAATGTTTGCCTGCGAACACGTCAAACATCAAACTTCAACATCATTTAGATATAAAACTCAATAAGAGTTAAAGGCCGTCTGAAAATACAAATTTCAGACGGCCTCATGTTTTCAAACCACTCTGAGCAGGTATATTTACAGATAGACGATTTCGCCTGTCCGCCCCCTGCTCTCTTGGCTTGCCCACCAAATAAATTGCGGCAGGACATCTTCGTAGTTTTTACGTTCACTTTTCGATTCACCCGGATGCGATTTGATACGTTGCGGCGAATTGATGGCACCCGGCACCAAAACATTGGCACGCAGGTTGTCAAAACGTTCCCACTCATCCGCAGCCACTTTACACAAATAATTGAGCGCGGCTTTGGAGGCACCGAAACCGCCCCAATAGGCTTGCGGTTTTTCGCCGTGGCTTTCGCCGACAAAAATCACAGAAGCGTCTTCGGATTGCTTCAACAATGGGAACAGCGCACGGGTCAAGCCCATAGGCGCAACGGTATTGATACGGTATTGGTTGACCCATTCCGATACGGTTTGGAAGTCCAATGGCGACAAGGCATAGAAATAGCTGGCGCAATGCACCACGCCATCCAATTTTCCGCCGGTTGCTTCATCAATAGTTTCCGCGAATTGCTTAAACTCTTTCTCCTCCGCGCTCATCAAATCAAAGCAGATGGCAAACGGCTCGGGGCTGCCCGCAGCCACAATGGCATCATATACTTTTTCCAAACGCTTTTGATGACGCGCCACCAAAATGACAGTCGCTCCGGCAGCCGCATAGACTTTGGCAACTTGCTCGCCCAAGCCTTGGGATGCACCGGTAATCAAGATGGTTTTGTTCGCTAATGTCGTCATGCCTTTTCCTTGAACTTTATGGTTTCGGATATTGTATCGGCTTGGTAAGTTTTGTAAAGTCAAAAAGGCCGTCTGAACATTCAGACGGCCTCAGTTTATTCAACCTGCAAATCCAGCATAAGCTTTTCAGCCGCTGCAAAGCCAGACTGAACCGCAGCCTCCAATGTTGCCGGATAGCGCGGATGGAGGTAGTCGCCGGCCGGATAAATACGGCGATGGTGCAACCATGAGAAATCAGGTTGTACAAAATCAACCGTTGCCGCCGTAGTCGCGCGTTTTTCCGTAATAATGCGTACGGCTTCGGGCTTATCCAAATACGGACAAACCCGCTTAATGTCCGCATGAATTTTCTCGGCCAAATCTTTATCCTTCCAAGCCTCGGTGCAATCGGAAACGCTGATGACAACCGCAACTTCATTATCCGGCAAACCCAACGCCCCCCGATGCAGCGCCCATTGCGCCGCACCATCGGCAAACCCGGTTAAAGGTGCAGGCAGTTTGACTGCTTGGGCATAACGCAAATAAACCGTGCTAATCGCATGATAGTGCAACGATTGATAGGCCGTCTGAATATAGTCAGGCGTATCTTCAGGCAGAAGTGCGTCAACATGATATGGCGCAACAGCCAAAATCACCGCATCAAATACTTCACCATTGATTTCAATTCGGCCATCAATATGATGGTTTAAATGGGAAACACGAGTTTCAAGATATATCTTTGCACCATGTTTGTGTAGAAAATCCAAAGCCGGCTCGGCTACGATCCGCCCTAAATCCTGCTTAGGCAAAAGATAATCGCTGTTCTCCTTTTCAGACCACACGCCATCATTCAATACATTACATAAAGTGCGCAACGATGCCTGTTCTAACGGCGTATTTAAAGCACCCCAAACCAAAGGTTGCCAAAATTGGCCAAGCAGGCTGCGGGGAACATTTCGTGTTCTCAACCACTTTGCAACCGTCAAATCGGTTTTATGATGAGCTGCCCAACGTCGCAATGCCGACATATCCGACAGAAATTTGATTTTCAATGAAAAAGAAAGATTTTTAGCACGCAGGATGCCGACAAGCAAATGCCAAGGCGCAGGCAGAGAGGCCGTCTGAAACTGTAATCCTTCATGGATGTACCATCGCAAAGGCTGGCGTAAAAAGGCTGATTCAGGTTGAACGCCAATATGTTGCATCAAAGTTTGAACACCATGATACGCACCCAACAAGATATGCTGCCCATTATCCAAAAAGCTGAATCCATCATCTTTTCCGGACAAGGGACGCGCCCTACCGCCAGCCTGTCTCCCGGCCTCAAACAAAGAAATATCGGCTCGATGAATCAGGGAAACCGCCGCAGACAAACCTGCCCAACCGGCACCAATCACAGCAATTTTTGGACGCTTAGTATTCATGGTTTAAATCCAAACAGCCAAGTTTTCAATGCAATACGTTTTTTACGGGGAGAAGGAATCGCAATTTTATAAGTCAACACATTTTGCGCACCATCACGGTCAATTTCATTCAACAACGTATAATAAATAGTCGCCATAATCAGGCCGACTTTTTGAGATTTCTTATCTTCAGCCGGCAGAAGTAACATCGCTTCACGATAAGTTTCACGCGCCCTATTCACTTGAAATTGCATCAATTTTGCAAAATTGTCTGTCGGTTTGCACTGCATAATTACGTTGGCAGGTACGTCAAACTTCTGCATTTCCTCTATAGGCAGATAAATTCTTCCCTGCCGCGCATCTTCGCCCACATCGCGAATAATGTTCGTCAACTGCAAAGCCAAGCCCATTTTGTCCGCATATTCCAAAGTTTTCGGATTGGAAAAACCTAAAATTCGCGCAATAAGACAACCCACTACCCCTGCAACACGGTGGCAATACAGCTTTAATTCATCAAAACTACCATAACGAGCTTGCTCCAAATCCATCTGCATACCATCAATCAAAGCTTCAAATTCATTCTTCGGCAAGTCAAAATTTACCCGAATATCTTTTAAAGCTTGATGAACGGGATGCTCAGGCATCTCATTGTTAAAGACTTTCTCCAAATCACTGCGCCACCAATTCAACGTTATCTGAGCTACATTTGGATCGGTACAACCATCAACCACATCATCTAGTTCGCGACAAAAAGCATATAAAACAGTGATCGCATTCCGTTTTTCTAGCGATAAAAAACGAAAGCCGGATAAAAAACTGGAATGGCTTTCTGCAGCCTTTTGATGACAATAATCCAAAGCAAGCACTGTGTATCCTAAAAAAATATCGTTATAAATAATTAACAGGGATTTTATCTGTATTTAAAAAAGTACGCCAATATCAAATCTCATCTTACAACAAGGCCGTCTGAAAACTAATCTTAAGTATCTTTCAGACGGCCTAGCCAATATCGAAGCCAACAACATCACCACCAACAGCTGTATCAAAGAGTAGCCCCTCTGCACAGTTGCCCTATTCCGTTTTCCGTCAAATGACTTTGAGTACATATCTTTATTCCCTTTATCTTTTATCCCCCTATCCAACAAGAGGCTATCCGTTTATCCCTTTACCCAATGGCCCCCGTTAGCCCAAGCTCTCATTCCCGGCCCCATACAAAGCCGCCCGTCAACCCGAACCGCAAACGGTTCGGC
>ERZ773250.63-NODE-63-length-74553-cov-9.478375_pt1 | contig 74553 bp, 102 predicted proteins | sample MGYA00511258_ERZ773250 | MGnify/ENA primary metagenome ERZ773250 (study PRJEB29015, sample SAMEA2738164) | human oral metagenome | biome: human oral; feature: human-associated habitat; material: saliva | place: China | collected 2187 ... | reverse complement strand
AAAGCAGAAAGCAGAAAGCAGAAAGCAGAAAGCAGAAAGCAGAAAGCAGAAAGCAGAAAGTAGAAAGTCTAAAGATAAAAACCAAACTTAGACTTCAGCTTTTTAGTTTCCTCTATTAAAACTAATTCCCCAACCTCTCATTTCGGTATCCCAAAAATACCTTTTTCTTTTTATTAACTCTAATTTAAACTAAACTTATTTTATTTAGTCTAAAAATAAGTCGCTTATCTTATTTTGATTAAAATATTGTACATCTAGTTACTTGATTTTTAATTTAAAATATTGTATAATAGTCCTTAAGAAATTCAGCACAGAAATTTTCTAGTTATATGACTAGGTTTTAGACTGAAAATTTTATAGAGAGGATAAAGTACAGAAAAGTAGAATGGTTTATTTTGTATTTACAAAACAAACCATAAATTAGTAGTTTTCTTGTGGTTTTATAACTTTATGAGTAAAAAGAAACCGATTTTTAATACTTTAAATCAAATTTATTCTGATATTACTTTGTTCCAAACACGATTGGAGAATAACAAGCATATTCCCTCCAATTCCGTTTTACAAACACTTGAAGATTTACAGTTTGCAAAGGCTCTTGTTGATTATTTGAAGAAAGGGTCTTACTTAAATTTGAGTAAATCAAATCAAGAAAACACTCTTAGCTTGTTAGCTTTGTATCGATCTGGTCTTGATCGTCAACAGTTAGTTGCTCTTTCAAATTTGACTTCTCGTCAAGTTTATTACGCAAGTCAAAAGGTTGAAGAGAGTTTGGAGTCTCGGTTCCCAACAGGCTTACTGAGTCTTTGGAAAAACCGCCAATTCAAGGTTATTGAAGAATACATGCAGTTTAATTCTGATGAAGTTTCTTCTATTATAGAGACGATTTCTAATTCCATTTTGGTGCAATTTACTCCAAGTCTATTAGATAAGAAGTCTAATGAGCTTTACCAAACTGACTTGATTAGAAACAAGTCTACAGACGAGTTGGTTTACTCACTTGCCAAGGTCTTAGAAGTAGAGAAACAAGTCAAGCAGTACCTTTTAGACAACCTTGAAGATATTAAGGTTTGGGGTTCTCTCACTCGGTATCACACCTTGAATAAGAGTTTTTCTGCGGACTTAATTATTGAACTGCAAAAGAAAAATTTTCCAAACCTTGAACTAGTTGACTTTGAGAAGGTTGAGGGAATTTGATATGGTTGATAAATACACGATTGACTCTCCTTATAAGGCGCTCTATTGGTCTTTCTACAACATTGCTTATAGTGAGATTTACAAAGCACCTCCAGAGTTCATTCCTCAAGTTCCATTTGAGCCTAAGGCTCTCAGCAAATTAGATGGGTATCCTTATGTGAGTTTGGCTTCTGCTCGTAGACTGATAACTTTGAAAGAAACAGTAGCAGCAGTTCCCCCAAGTTATGATTACCGTCAACTTTTAGCTCACTTTGAGACAGTTGTAGAGCAGTTTAGGGTTTCAACTACTTCCTTTGTTATTACTGAAGAGAACTATTCTTATTTGAAGCCTAGTAACTTCCCTTACCAACTCTCTTATAGTTTGGTAGTCTTGTGGTTTGCGATTTACCTTGATGTGATTGTGGGAGACTTCCATTTGAGTGTGAAGGGTTTGTCTTCTGAGCTTGCTGAGTCTAGTATTCTTTACTATTTCAAACTCTTTGAGTATTTGCCGATTGACTACGATTTAAGTGCCAAAGATATTGATACAATTAACAGTCAATTATATGTTGAGATGGCTCGTTTTCATGGATACATGAACAAAGAAGTCTTACCTATCTCAGAGAAACAAGCACTCTTCAAAGAGCAAGGGTATCAGGTCGGCTCCATTGTCTTTTTGTATGAAAAAGGCTATGTAGCAAATGAAGAGGTTCGCAGTAGTAAAGGTACTAATAAGTTCATTAACAAGGTTCACCTAGCTAAGATTACTAAAGTCACAGACACAGAAGTTCAGTTCCATACTTACAACTTCTATAAAACTAGAGAAGCGTTGCTAGAAGATTTTGAAAGTCTCCCAGAGACAATTCAAGAGTTATATGGTAGTTACTTTGAGTTTCTTGAACCCTCACTAACTGTAAGCCGAGTAGAAGTCGGTTGGGACACTTTAGGGGTCAATTACGCTCAAACCAACCACTCGATTTACGCAGAACATTACTTTATTACTAAAGTTGAGTCGGTCTATTCTGTACCGATTACGGTTCTGAATGATAACTTACACTATGAAACAACAATCTTACCGATAGAAGTTGCAACTCTCTTCTTATTACTGTCTTATGGGGTTTCCTTTGATGAGGATTTGTACCAAAAGCAGTATTCTGTGGAGGTTTCGCAGATTAGAGAAAGGGTATCCTTTTACACCTCGCAACTGGAAGAAAAATTAGGTTATGATTTAAGTGACTTTTGTAAAGTTAAGGAACTTTACTAGAAAAAGTGGTGATTTAGATGAAAGATACCTATAAATATAAAGTGGAAGTCGTAGATGATGGCTTGGAGCGTACTGTTTCTTGTGTGAACCTCTTTAAACACAAGCTTTATAGAGGTTTGGTTCAAACTTGTGGGAAAGGTCATTACACTTGTCTCTTTGAGATTTTGGCTTACCCTTTTGACTACAAGAAAAGGAAATTGGCAACTTACTCTAATCGCTTGTTGCACAAGGATTTATTTGAGTTAACGGGACTCTCTCACGAGGGTATCTCAACATTACGTGAGACTTTTCCTTTAGAGTTGTTACATCAAGCTTTCAAAGTAGCAGTTCCAGAGCTTTATCTCTATAATAAGAGAATTTCCTCGGATAAGTACAAGATTTTGGTTTCCAACTATTTTGAGTTGGAAAAGAGTTACATAAGGAGACTAGGAAAATGTGGCAAAGAGTTTCAAAAGTAGTGTTACTATGTGGGTGGGTGCTTGCGGTATCCTCACCTACCTTGGCGTTTGCTAAAGGTGGTCACGGAGGTGGTCACGGAGGTCATGGAGGAGGTCATGGTGGTGGTCACGGTGGTGGTCATGGTGGTGGTCACGGTGGTTCTAAAGGTTCTAGTGGAGGGTCAAAGGGTTCAACTGGCTCTAAAGGTGGTTCACACTCTAGTTCCCACAGTACAAGTCACGGTCGGTCTTTCCGACCTAGTGCGATAGGAACGCCAATTTCCTCTTGGCGATCATTGAGTTCACAAGCTGAATTTAAGAGTGGACACACTTCAGTTCCGTCTTTCACCTCTTCTGAGAATACAGTAAAAACCTTTTATTCCTCAGACACTCCTGTAAATATGTTGTTGTACCGCCCTTTATATGGGTATCCTCACTCGTCTGCACACCATTTACCAGTTCAGACAGAGGAAGAGGAAAAACAAGAGGGTAAACCAAAGGTTAATACTGTTATTCTGTGGGTTCTAGCTGCTATTATGGTTCCATTGCTCGCACTTATTGGTTACGTTGCCTTTTCAAACTAGGTTTCCTTGTGAAATTGAGGTAAACCTTGGTGTTAAAGGTTTTGGTAAAAGAGTAAGAGGGTGTCGCATCATACCTCTCAATTTTCTCTAAATTTAGAAAGTTAAATGTGGAGAATTGACTACAAGTGAGGTTGACTTTTCAGAAATTCAATACTATCGAGGTTTTGGATAAATTTAAACATAATTTCCTTGATTTAAAAGCGTTTCGAAGGTATCGCACGAAAGTGCGAAATTTCTTGCCACTAAATTTTATCTTTGTACTCGAACTTCAATGGGTTTCTTATTGAAATTGGGAGAACCGTTGATATACTTAGATTTCTTAAAACTTAAAGTAGGTATCTAAAATAAGTGCGCAGTTCTCTGTTACAAAGTCTCCCTCTTTATGTTGTAATTAATAGGTAAAATTAAGAAACCTCTTATCTGACAAAGGTTTCCACAATTCAGCAGAGGGTATCTCATGCAAGTGCAAAATTTTCTGCCACTAATTTGTCTTTCAGATTTAAGGTCTTAGAGGTGAAAATAGGTTCAACGTAGAAAAACATTGGTCTAGTAAGGTTTCCCCAACTTCTCAGAGGGTATCCTTTTAAAAGCTAAATTTCTTTGCCACTAAAACTAATTGAAAAATAGAAAATTCTTGTAACTCCTTGTCTTTCTAAGAGTATAAGAAACGGTAGGTGGGTATCCCCCGAACACTATGAAATTTTCCCATTTTCCGAACACCAACTTGGCAATAGTCTGCCAATAATCGGATTTTCAACTTTGATGAAAATTTCAGCTCTTTTCCCCTTTAGCATAAAAATAAAACAACAAGATTTATTTATACAAAAACAAATCAAATGCATTTTAGTCAGAAAAATAATTCAGTATATAATAGAAGAAAGAAGGTAAATAATGTATCAATCAGCACTCGACAACCTCAGTAATGACAAGGGTTTGCTAGGTGTAAAACCTAATGCAAATTCAGACCAAAAAGTTACTGAGGAGCAAATTTACGAAGAAAACATGAAGAAATACTTGGAGTTGGTCGCTTCTAAAGGTTACAACTTAGAAGAGCTAGAACCTATTATCCGCTCTGAGGGTCGCACAGAGTTGTTTGCGACTGCAGGTTCAGGTAAGTCCACTTCTATTTCCTTGATTTTGGCAAAGGATAAAACGATTGGAAGACTTTCCCCAGCTAAAAGAGGGAAGAAAGTCGCTTGGGTCACAACCTTCTTGAGCAAGGGAGCAGAAGAGATTAAGCAAAATGTAGAGCGTACTTTTGCGAAGTTGGGTCTCACAGGGGTATCCACTTCAGACCTTACATTCAGCACCTTACAGTCAGAGTTCTTTGAGTTGTTAAGACTTAGAGGGTTTAATTTAACGGATAAAACAAGTTCAGACTATGTTCGCATGTTAGACACAGGTGGTGGAGACAGTGAAAGCTCTCGCATTTTCGACTCTATTATGGGTCGTCTCTTCCGAAAACATGACTTAGGAGAAGAAGGTAGTAGCTACATTTCTCTTCAAGATAAGCGAGACTTAGCTGCTATTATTTCCAACTACCGTAACTGTTCTATTTCTGAGTACCAATTTGGTGAAGCAGCAGACACGGCAAAACGCTTGAACCTTCCAAGAAATCTACTTCCTGCCGTTGTAGAAGATTACCAAGCACTGAAAGAGCGTTATAATGTGATTGACTTTGATGATTTAATGACTTATGTTTACGATTACATGGTCGTTGAGAAAGAAGATGATCCAGTTCAGACTGCTTGGGTCAACTTCTATAAAAACCGCTATGAATACTTCATGTTGGATGAAGCCCAAGATATGTCTGAGTTGCAGTACCAAGTCTTGAAGCCTATTTTTGAGAACTGTCCTCGCGTGGTTATTGTAGGTGACCCAGATCAGTCGATTTATGGGTTCCGAGGTTCAAATCCAGAAGTCATGGAGTGGTTCGACAAAGAGTACAAACCTACCAAGTACCCACTTTCGGTATCCTACCGTTGCCCTTCAAACATTTTGAACCCAATCACTAAATCGATTGAGAAGAACTCAAATCGCTATGAACATTCTCTTCGTTCCTTTAAAGAGGGTGGAGTCCTTGAAGCTTACCACTTTGACTCTGTAAAAGATATGGCTGACGCTTCTCTTCAGTTGATTGATAAGTATTTAGCAGAAGGAAAGACTATTTCTGTTCAATCACGTGTTAACTTCACTTATTCCCCGTCTTCAATTCTCTATGCAGTCAAGCGCCAAGGAGACTTCAACTTGCTAGGTGATGTAAGAGATTTCAACACTGCTCGGTATCGAAAAGTTTGGAACCTCATTGAATTGGTGCGTGGTCGCGGTTTAGTTGATATTAAGAACAACTTGAAAGTCTTAGCACCAGAGTTGAAACCTTGGGATGCCAAAACTTTGGCAGAACGTTTAATGAACGCTATTCCAGAGAACAAAAATGTCTTATTTTCGGATAACTATGGTTTTATGGACTTCATTGCTCAAGAATATGGGCTTAAGTCTTTAGCAACTTTGGTTGATAAATTGAGAAACACTTATGGAGCAGAGTTCCCCGGAGAGATGGTTCTCTTTAAAGAGCTTTTGGCTCATGTGCTTTATTGGGGTGAACCAGCAAACGCTGAGGTTGTTGGTACGATTTCAACCTTAGCAGAAGAAAGTGATACAATCACAGACTTCTTTAGCAACATGGACTTTATCAACAATAAAATTCGTGAAGCAAAACGTGGTGGAACTTCGCTCCTAACTTTTGCTACACCGTTTAGTTTCAAAGGTCGTGAAGCTAATGTCAATATTATCTTTGATGATACTGAGGGTGTTTTTCCTTATACATTGAGTGGAGAATTGAGTTATGAAGAAGAGCGTCGAGTTCATTTCGTAGCAGGAACACGTGGAGATGAAGTGACTATTTACCTCACTCGTAGAGGAAAAGCTTCACCGTTCTTGAAAGAGATGGGTGTTCCAATTAAAGCATGGACTCCACTTGACGGAATGGTTCTAAATGGTGTAAAATTAAAGGAAGAGTTGAGTTTGAAAGAACGACTGCAAAAAGCCAAGGTTGAAGAACAACTTGGAGCATTTACTGATTTCAACCTCGAACTATGATTTTAAACGATTGTGTGGTAAACAGATTGAGTAAGAACAACTATTTAGGTCTTTCTTTCTTTGACTTGCAAGCATTAGATGTAAACCAAAACGTGAAGGATGAGTTAACACTTGGACTCCTTCACGGCTTGGATTTAACTGCTTTTATAACAAGCGATAAAGTAGACTTTGAATTATTACGAGCAGTTCGCTTGTGTTTGGAGCATGATGTTCCCCAGTATTTGATTAATGCAAACTTAGATACAGAGATTTTAACTCCTCTTTACAAGTTGTATAGCGCTCATAGGACTTTGGACTCTAGTGGTCTGTCTAACTATTTCAACTCCATAACTGCTGAGTTGGTAGTAGAAGCTAAAACCCTCGGTATCCTCGTAGATTTGGCGCTTGAAAACGTTGATTTTTCTAAGGTGGATTTTACCTTGATTCCTTTGTCTACGATTGAAGTCTTTGCTTCAGCTTTAGCGCAAGGTGTTGAAATTGCAGACTTGCAGAATAGTCGAGCGGTATCCGACAAAGACTACTTGGATTTTCTGATTTCTCTTCGCATGGCAGGAGTTGACATTTCTCCGTTCTTGGAGGGTTCTTGGTCTGAGAGTCAAATTTTGGCGATTCTAAGAGGTCGCTTGAAGATGTCTGTAGTGGACTTCATTCAACATTACATCAATGAGAATTTCACTGCAGGTCAGATTGAACAGTGTTGGAGAGCTTCAGATTTCGGTTGTTTGAGCTTGGTTTGTAGTACCGATAAAGACGGTTTTCCGATTTACAATGAGTACCAAATGTACCAGTTGGTAGAAGGTGCGCGTTTTAACTTAGACTATCGTTTATACGCAGACCCTTCTTTGAATGACTCAGAGATGGCTTTAGCTCGTACAGAACTCTTCAAGAAAGCTGATGAGAACAAACGTGGTGAGCTTTCAAGTAAGATTAAGTCTTACAAACCGAAAGGGGCATTTTGGTAAACCTACATGGACGGCTTTTATCTATGGCTTCTCTTTGTTTTCAACTCTTTATTTCTCTTTGGAATAGGGGTATCCTTTGTTTTGAAAGAACTTCAAATTTTCGAAGAAGTAAAGAATAAAGAGAACATGAGAAGAGAACATTTATACTTAGCAGGTTTAGGAACGGTTGGTTTAACTTTGCTTTTTATCGGAGCAATAATTGTAGTTTAGAAAAGACGAGAAACGAGGTAGGAGCTATAATCTCACCTCGTTTTAATTTGACTTTCTTTTCTTTTTGTGATATAATAAAGGAAACTAAAAATAGAAGAAAGAGGGTTTCGCTGATGTTTGAAACGATTAAAAAGTTAAAGGAAAAGCACCATTTGGATTTAAAAGGAGATTTTGAGTGGGAAGTCGAAAGCGATATAGTCATTTTTCGGTATCACTCAACCAATCCGACTGTTGGTGTTGTGACTTCTCGCCCTATGAAAGAGAGTCAATTTGTAGTTGATTTGCTTAGTTTTATGGAGTGTGTGTCCGTTTTGGAAACTAATTTGGTTCCTTGTATGGTTTAGAATTTAGGAGAAAATATGTACCGATTAGTGCAGTTTCTATCAGTTAGTGGTGCAATTATGTTGTTTACCTCATATTGGCTTATCGGAGTCGTTCTTTTAATTTTAGTAGGTGCTATACTCTTTAAAAACTCTGATGAAAAGGGGAACTTAAATGAGGGTTTTAAACCTGACATCGAAAAAGAAAGACAAGCCCACATGAAGCGCAAGAATGCTAATTTCCCCAAGCACACCTTTTTAGCTTATAACAACGATATTCTTTATGATGAGGTTGCGACTAGAGGAGATTTCCACAAGTTGCTAACTGATGTAGCTTTGGTAAATCCTAAAACCAACTCATATACTTTAGCGAAGAAAGACTCACTAGGTCGTATCGTTGGAGGTCTCATTACTTTTACAGGCGAAGAAATAGATGAGCGCGGTAGAGACATTAAACGAGGGTTTTATAGTCTAGACAATGAAGCTCGCAAGAGCGCCCAAGTTCCCGGATTTGACTTGGTGAAATCTGAGTGGGTTAAAATCAAAGATCAGTCGTATCCTCTTTATCATAGAACTCACTTAGTTCCGTTTCGATATTGTTTGAATGACGGAGAGTTTGGCGATGTGATGTTTACCGGAACGGCTCGCCTAAATAGTGGTTTTCGTGCAGATATTGAGTTCATCCCTAATGACGAAAACCACGCTAAAAACGTTCGTCAGATTTTACAAGCGGTATCGACAAATGCCTTTGCTTTCGCTGATTCTAAGAATACTCAAAGATTGTCTCTTGATGACTTCGAGCGTGCGGTAGGAGATTTGGTTCACAGAAGCGCTGAAGCATACACTCACACTTACAAATATGGGGTAGAATGTTTCTACGATAATGAGAGTCTTATCCCAAGTCGAGTTTTAGCAGTTCTAACAGATGTAACAGAAAAGAAGACTCTTTTTGCAGCAACTTTAGAAAATGTAATTTAAAAGGAGAATTGTAGTGTCTAACTTAGATAAAGAAGTTTATAAAGCGGTAAAAGAAGAAGCGGATAGGGTATCCAACATCATGTCTGCTCTTCTCTCAAATAGAATTTCTGCAAGTGAAGCAGAAAAACAATTAGGAGTAAACTATTCTAGCTTTGCTCGTAAGAAGTTAAATAAGAGTGCTTGGACAAACAGTCGAGTAGTAGCGCCTTTGCAAAATACCCTCGTATTTAACCAAGATTTACTAGATAATATGAATGAAACTGCTTTCGGTTCGTTTTGTCGCTTGGTCTTTGGTTCTGAGGTTGCAGAGCTTTCAGATGATTTCTTTTCTAGCTTTCTACCTTTTGTAGATACAGTAGTGAAGAGTGTAGATGAAACAGAGCAGAAGTGGTTTGAGAAGTTCTTCAAAGGGTCAACTTGGTTGACTACTAAGAACACAGGGGATTTTCTAGTTGCAGTTTCAAACACTCAACGGGTATCCTCAACTCGCCAACCGTTCGTTGAGAAATCAATCGCTAACATTATCAAAAACGTTAGCAAGTCTTGGTATATCAATGATAAAGGTTTGGTCATTCGCTATAGGTCTTCTTCTAGGGTTTCTGAGCGTTTGTTACGAGAAGGTCAAGCATTGACTGAGGTTGAGGGTGTTGTGATTTATCGTCCGAAAAACACAGGTTCTCAGATTGAACCTTGTCTCACAGTAGACTTGTTTAATTCTAAAATTCGAGCTTTGTTGAAAAGTAAAGGGTTTACCTTCATTGAAGATTTGGAGTCTGTGACGAAGATTGGTCTGCAGAGCTTTGCAGGTCTTGGAATTTCATCATTTTGGAAGATTGAAGATAAGGTAGAGTCCCTAGGGTATCGATTTAAGCACGTGGAGGTTTAATGTGGTGCTAATTAGAAGAGAAAAACCAGTAAATAAAGTAAAGTTATTTAGAAACTTTATCGGTTTAAATAGAGTCCGAAACTTTGCAGGTCATGTAGAAGTTGAAAATTTGATTTGGAAGGTTAGAGAAACTGAGGTTGGTATTATGTTTCTCTTTTCCGATGGTGTCGTAAACACTTTGAAGTTGGAAGAACACGGAGCTTTTTGGAAGTCTAATGAAAAACATACCTCTGTTGTGTCCAATTCTGCTCATTTGAAGAAATATTTGAAAAAGAAAGTTCTTTCACATTATTATAAGAAGGGCGGAAAAGAAAATGAAATTAAAACATGAAGATTATACGGAAAAGACAGCTTTGGTAATTGAATTAAGTGAAGTTTTAGCTGGTTACACTGTCTTTACTACAGATATTGAGTCTAGCTTTAAATATCGTTTAAACTTGGTTCGCTCAGTGCATCTATCTCGTCTTTGCATCCAAGTTGTTTTTACAGACGGTACAACTAAGGTTTTAATTCTAGGTGATGTTGAACCTTACTGGTCTGAGACTGAGATTAAACCGGACTTTGGTTCTAGTTGCCTTAGCTCAACTCGTTTATTGGAGAAGATAAAACAAGTGGTTACAGACTATTTATATGAAGAGGTGCAATAAATGAAATTAAAGTACGAAAATTACATGTTGGATAAAACTGCTCCAGAATACCTAGTAGCAACTCTAGTTTCACTTGTAGTACATAGTGTAGATAAAGAAGAACAACTTTGGGATACCTATACGTTAGTTTGTTCTGTTAAATTAACTAATTCGCAAATTTCAGTTGAATTTGTAGATGGTACAGAAAAAGTCGTAATTTTAGGTGATTCTGAACCTTATTGGTCTGAAAATGAGGTCACGCCTGTCTTTGGGTATCCCCAAGTTGAAGCAGAGCAAGTTTTAGAACAGTTCCTTCTTGAAGTAATTGAGATTTTGTATGTGGAATATTGATGAGGTTTAGTTTTGAACGTACTTGAGTTATTCGCAGGAGTAGGTGGATTTAGAGTAGGTCTTGAAAAAGCAAGTCCTACTTTTAAAACCTTGTGGTCAAATCAATTTGAGCCATCGAGAAAGTCGCAAGATGCTTTTGAGGTCTACAATTATCATTTCCCAGATAGTGAAAATTGGAATGAAGATATTGCTACTATTTCCGATGAGCGCTTTTCTGCTTTGAAAGGTAAAGTAGACTTGATTGTAGGTGGTTTCCCTTGTCAAGACTACTCTGTAGCAAGAACTAAGAAAGATGAAAAGGGTATCGAGGGTCGAAAAGGTGTCCTATTTTGGGAGATTGTGAGAGCTACTAAGCTAAGTAACTCTAAGTATTTACTCCTTGAAAATGTAGATCGTTTGCTAAAAGCACCCTCTAAGTAAAGAGGTAGAGACTTTGCTATTATGTTGAGAGCTTTTGCAGACTTAGGCTACGGAGTCGATTGGAGAGTCATTAACCCTGCAGACTACGGTTGGTGTCAACGAAGAAAGAGAGTCTTTCTCTTTGTTTATCGAAAAGACACTGATTATTTCAAGCAACAACAAAGTTTAGAAGATTTTGGAGTTGGTACTAGCGGTATCTTTGAGGAAACTCACGAAACTAAAGATGAAATTGTAAAAGATAGAAGTAGTTCCTTTGTTCTCCCAGAAGACATTGTAGAAGTCTCAGATTCCTTTTCTACGCAGTTTTGGAACGCTGGGAGTATGATAGAGGGTAAAGTTATTACAAAAGAGCTAGAGCCAAAATATGAGGGTTATTGTAAGGTTCTAGGAGATATTTTAGAAGACCCTTCAGATTTACCAAACTCTCTTTATTTATCTGAGGACAAAGTAGATAAATTCCGTTATTTGAGAGGTGCTAAGAAGTTTGAGCGTACTAACTCAGAGGGTTTTACTTACACTTACTCTGAAGGTGCTATGAACTTAGTGGATAGTTCTGATTTACCTTCTCGCACTTTATTGACTTCTGAGGGTTCTATTAGTCGTACAACTCATTTGATAGAAGATAGCAAAGGGTATCGACTTCTAACTGTGCTTGAAACAGAGCGTTTACAGGGGTTTCCCGATAATTGGACTAAGGTTAAACTAAGTAAAGGCAAAGAAGTAGTGGTATCAGACACTCGCAGAAAGTTCTTTATGGGTAATGCTTTAGTTGTTGAGGTTGTTGAGAATTTAGGTAAATATATTGCTGATAGGTTAGATTAGTGAGGTACTATATGGCAAAACAAGTTCACAATCGAAAGAAAGAAGTTTACCTCGTTGAATTTTATGGTGACTATCATTATTTAGTAACTGCAAAGCGCTTGCAAAATCTTTTGAAGTCAGGTGATCTACTAGAAGAAAGAGTTGATATTCAACTAGAGAAACTTGGTAAGGAGTGGTATGTACCTAAATCTGTCTTAGATGAGTTACATTCTCGCTTTGAAGGTACGGGTTTGGGTATCAGTCCTTTATGGTTGGAATTTTAGTGAGGTGAAATATGGCAGAAGAGTTCTTCTTTATAGGAAATAGAACAGGTAAGACAAACAGTCCTATTAAAGATAGTAAGGGTTTGACTTTGACTGATTATTGGTCTACTGGTTTAATTGATAATAAATCTATAGTTGTAGTTGATAAGAGAGGTGTTTTTAGTGGAAACAAAAGAACACTTTAACAAACGAATGACTGCTAGAGTCCGCAGGATTGTAAAAGAAACGGAACAGTACAAAACAGAGTTACTACACCACTTATGTGACCAAAACGGGTTTGTTATTCAAGGAAATAACAATAGGCTTGTAAATTCAGATTACATGCTTAACCGAGTAGAGGTTGAAGACATTCCTTTCACTTTTATGTACCAAGGGAGTAAAACTTACATTTTTGGTGATTTACTTGTTCGGTTAGTAGATAGTTGGGGTTCCCCTTACTATAGGGTATCCCTTAAACCTCCGATTTTCGATTTAGAAGATTATGATCCAAATCATTTAGATATGGAGACTTTTCTAAGTTTGTTGGAAGAAAAATCGTAGAGAACTAGAGGTATTAGTTATGGATAACTTTAATTATATGGTTCTTGCAGCAGAACGTTCGAGGTTTAGTTCTAGCCATTGGTTTCGCTATTTAAGAAAAGTGATTTTTGAAGATTACACTTATTTAACAAATGATGATGTTCAAAGACTTTGGGAGTCTGATAAATTGACTCAATTTCAAAAAATTAGTTTAAAGTGCGCAGTTCAATTTGGCTCCCCAACTCATGAGTTTGTGGTATCTTTAGGTAAACCGGCACAGTTGAGTCAGGTACAGAGATTGTTGAGGGAGTATAGACATGGATAGGCGATTACAAGCGTTTGAACTCTTGAATCAAGAGTTAGCTAAAGAGGGTTTGCATTTAACTCTCTTATGTGTTGGGGGTTATGTTTTGGAGTATCACGGTTTGCGTGCTACTCATGATGTAGATGCTTTTTATACTTCAGATAGAAAAATACGTGAAATTATTTTTCAAGTAGGTCAAGTTTTTGATTTGAACTATCGAGGGGAACTTTGGCTCAATAATGATGTAGCAACCTTAAATCCAGAACCTCCACTTGATGTTTGTGATACTTTGTATTCTTTCAGTAACTTGACTGTTTTATTAGCACCTATAGAGTATGTATTAGGTATGAAAATGGTCAGTTTAAGGGAATATGATTTTAAGGACATTGCAAGTATTATACAGTATAAAAAGCTTCGTTCTCCGATTAACACTTATAAGAAGTTGAAGAAATTAGGTTTTACAAACTTAGACTTTTCCGTTCTTTTGGAAGGCTTCGGTTCAGCTTATGGTTTTGATTGGTTAAGTGCTTATTTTGAGGAGCATCAAGAGGATCTAAAAGATTATTTTTGGTAATGACTATTAAAACTAAAGTTTATTAGAAAGATAAAAGGTAAAACACTATGAACAATACAAGCACACAATTCTTAGTAGATATTACAAACTTCATTGTGGGAAACTTTAAAAACCACAAGATTTGGGACGTTGAGATTGCTTTCCCCGAGTCTTCCGAAGATAGCGCAAATGGCTTTCCGAAACATGGACTTGTAGAGGTAAGCGCAACTGACGCTCAAGGAAATTGGAACAGTCACACCTTCGTTTTCAATTCTCCAGAAAACGTAGACGAAGAAACAAAGAGTTACTTCACGAATCATACGTTCCCTTTGTTTGTAAAGACTTCAAACACTCTTTTGTGGGAAGAGTAACCCACTTAGCGGTATCCTCATTTTTGAGGGTGCTTTTTGTATGTCTTAATAAAGGTATTTTCTGTCTTAACTAGGTTACTTTCTGTCTCACTTTCTCTTAACTTTGTCTTTAATTTTCACTATTTTGTCTTAAATTACCCACTACTTGTCTTACTTCCAGACTTATTTGTCATAGACTATTTTTTCTTGTCATGCACTTGTCATAAGATTTGCAAAATCCTTTAAAATCTGCTATACTAGTCTTATTGAACTCGGAAAGGAGTAGATTAGACGATTGAACTTACAAGATTACACACTACAAGGTGTAGATTTAGCTAAACAAGTGTTAGCAAACGGTTTAGCTAGAGGGTATCCGATAGTTCTCAAAGGCGACCCGGATGTTGACGGATTATGTGCTTGGTTCGTAGGAGCTAAGATGTTACAGAAAGCGGGCTATTCATTCCATTCTTGTGTCAATACAGATAGAAGACACGGTATGGTTGAAGAAGAACTTGTCAAGAAAGAGCGCAGTTGGGGAGAATATGATTATTACATCCCTACAGAGTACCACCAGAATGAAATCATTATCAATGTGGACTCTTCCATTTCGGCAGAGGAAATGTTGCAGTTAACTTCACAAGGGAACTTTGTAATCAGCTTAGATCACCATGAAGTTGAAAGCAATCCTATGTTCCCAAACCAACAGTATTGGTCTACTACTGAGGAAACTGGAGATGGGGTATCCCTCATTGGCGAAGCGGTTTTAATCAACAATCAATATGATTTTGAACCAGAGGAATTGAGGTTTTGGTCAGGAACAGGAGTTGTTCTAAATGCTTTATCAAAGATTTTAGAAGTAGAGATTGAAACTGAGTGGGTCGCAATGCACGGTGTCACTTTGCTTTCTGATGTACGAGATATTGAAAACCCTTTAGCAAGAGAGATTTTAAAGGTAACTTTTGAAACTTCATTACTTCAAATGCCTATCCTAAGAAAATTGGTTCATGTGTGCCAAGCAGAAGTACCTACTGCATTTCAGAGGTTCCCTGAAAAGTTAGATAGAACTTTCGTGGACTTTAGCTTGTCACCTTACATAAATGCTTCATATCAGTTAAATTTGAGTGAGTATTTGTTCCGACTGTGTATCCAAACGGACTTCTTTTACTCTTTACCAGCTAAAACTATTCGGACTCGCATTTTAAACCACATGAAAGATTATCTGAAGGTTACTGAGTTGGAGAACTTGGTTATTTTAGCTATTGATGTAGCAGAAATACCAGAGACTTCTGACTCGAAAGAGTATAACTTTAAGTATACTTCTTTCCTTGGTCTGATTGCGAACCAATATTTGAGAGATTTAGGGAAAACTGTTTTGATTGCAGCAGTTGAAAATGGTAAGTGGCTTAGAGGTTCGGTTCGAGGGTTTCACTCAGAGGTTGAGTATAGAGACTTTTTTGAACATCACAACTTTGATGCACAAGGTCACAAAGGGGCTTTTGGTTTAGTGTCTGTTAAAGGTGCTATAAACTTCCCTCAGTTAGATAAAGACCTCGGTATCCTCGAACAAGGCGCAACTCAGCAAGGTTTGAACATCCATGTGATGTCTAACTTATTGGAAAACTTTGAGCTGTTGAGAGAACTAGCTTACGAAAACGAGTTTTTATTGAGTTCTCATTACCATTCTATCTCATATAGTGGTTTAGCGTATTCTACATTCGCAGAAACGGCTAAAAAGAGAGGTTATGAAGTAGACGGTATGTTTGTCGATTCGTTCGACAAAGAGCTGAACCCTAAGAACGCTTTGATTGTGCCTTATTTATACGGTGATGAATTGAAATTGATTTTGAGAAAGTAATTATGGAGGGTTATTTTCAAATATTTGAAAATTCCCTTTGATTTTAAGGTTTATTTTCACAAATTTAAAAATAGAAAGAAAACAGGTAGTAAAATGACAAATGTAAAACTGATGATTGACTTGGGTAACTCCGAAACACGCGCAGTAGCGCAGATTGTAGAAGGAGGTATCGTCAAGCACACTCGCGGTTACTTATTAGATAATCACTTTGTAGTAGAGAATTTGGCGACTAAGGAAACTTATTCTCCTTATATTCAATCTGAGGACTTTAACAAATTGGACTCTAATGTACTTGAGGTTTCCTTACAAATTGGAGCTAACAAGGTGGATAAATTGGTTATGTGGGGCGACTTAGCAACTGCAAACCTACCTAAAAAGCTAAGAACACCAGTCAGCCACATGGCAAAAGCAGACAACTTATTGAACTACGTTGTCTTGATTAACTTGATGGATAAGGTCTTGGACTGGGTAAATATGGTGTATCCATCAAGCACAAAACAAGACTTGTCTAAAGAAGTAGTCTTTGACTTAGCGGTGCTAGTTCCACCAGCACAAGCAGTTTCAGCTCGTAATGTCTTTGAACAAAACTTAGTTCGCACCTTTACTTACAAGAACTTGTATGATGGCGCAGAGTTCCAATTACAAGTCAACTCTGTAAAAGTTCTCCCAGAGGGGTATTCTTCTTTCTACTCAGTCTTTTTGAGCTATGGAGACTTAAATCCTCGTCCTCACTATGAAGATTTGGCTTCTCGAAATGTTCTCATTATTGACTTTGGAGAAGGTACTACAGATTTGATTGGGGTATCCTCTCAGCGCTTGTTAGATGGTTTGAAACACACCATTAAAATTGGAGGTTCTACGATTTTAAGTAAGGTAAGAGCTTCAGTAAACAAGCGCTTAGGTTTAGATATTCCGATTGCAAGTTTCAAAGATGTCTTGAAAACGTGTGAAGTTCGTTATGGTTCAACAACTCACAAAGTCCGTGAAGATGTAGAACAAGCGATTTATTCAGTAGCTTCTGATATTGCACAAGAGGTGTTTACTTACTTACGAGGTGCTGAGGTTGAAGTTTCCTCATTTGACCGCCTATTGTTAGTAGGTGGAGGTGTTGTTTCAAATGGTTCAACAGTAACTATTTCTGAAGCACTCTTGTCTGAATTGCAACTAGAGTTGCCTACTTTGGACTTGGTAGATTTGCAATATTTGAAGGAAGATGAAATTGAGGGTATCCCCTTTGACCTTACAAGTCCTCGCTATTTGAACATTTTAGGGTTAATGACAGGGGTAGCACTTGCCCAAAAAGCTCAAGGTTGAGGTGTGTAGATGGCAGATTTTGACTATTATTACTTCGAACTGAGTAAGTCGATTATTTCGGAGGTTGAGAATTTACTTCTCAGAGCGCACCGAACTGATATTCGATTTGTCTCAGGTGGTTCGAAGTTTCAACCATTAGCAGCAAGAAGTCACGCTAAGAAGATTAGTACGGCTGGATTTCTCTTAACTGCTGATGAGAAGGTGAAGTTGGACGCAAACGCTACGGTTCGAGATACTGTAGGACCAGACAGAGCGCATGTAATTACAACCGCTGATGAGTTGATTTTGTTGTTGGAGAGTGAGTTAGGTGAGTCTTTAACAGTAGCTCCACCTAAGAAAGAGGAGGTTGCACCTCCTTCAAGTGCAACTCCAACTCCATCAAGTCCACCAACTCAACTAACTAAAGAAGATACAACTTATTCTCCACACTCCCAAGCGGTATCCTCATTAACTCTGCAATACGGAGCAACTCCAGTTGTTTCCAAAATGGAAACTAGTGAAAGTCCTAGTGGGTTTACACACGTGGAAGAAACGCCTTTGGTAGAACCAATTCAAGAAGAAACTCATCTTCCAGTAGATGATGGCTTTGGTTTAACACTTGAGGAAGAGGTTCAAGTCTTGAGAGCAGACAATGAGCGCTTGCATAGAGATTTGAAAACTGCTAACTCAAGCCAAGGTTCAGGGGTATCTTCAGAGCAACTGCAAGCCTTACAAGTGCAGTTAAAGGAAAAAGAAGAAGATTTGGTTAGAGAACAAGAGTCTCATGGAAAGACAAGAGACTACTTAACTTTGATTGAGTCGGACTTTAACAATAAGAAACTAGATTACGCTAAGTTGGAAGTTGAAGTAGATGACTTGAAAGCTCAACTAAAAGAAAGCGCAGTAACTCCTACAACACCATTGAGTGTACCTAGAAATGTAGAGGTTTATGTGACAGCTTCTAGTTTAGACTTGGTTCCGTCTTACCAGTATTTGTTGGTAAACATGAAAGACACATTAGTAATAGACTTGTCACCAGAGAGCATTATGGACACTCTAGTTCGTATCACAAAGCGCAACCGAGTTGCAAAGTGGTTGTTAGGTGAGCAAAATATTCGTTCTCTTTACTCTCCTTATGATGAGATTAAACTGAGAGTAGCTGACGGGTTGGATTTATTGACTTCTCCAAACGCATTACTACCTGTAAATGTGTTGTCTGAGGTTGATTGGGAACGCAAGTTTGAGGACTTAGCTCGTCTAAATCGCCCAGTTGTCTTGTATTTAGGGTTAGAGACTAATAGGGGTGTTTTTGAGTTTCTAAGTCGCTTGGATAAACAAGCTAAAGTCTTGCGTTCAGGTAGTCCATTGAGTGAGCGCTCTTGGTCTCGTGTTGTTCGACAACACGAAGGTTCTGTAGAGGAGGTGTCGATTTGAGTTTGAGAGAAACGTTGTCTGTACGTGTAACTGAGGAACAGTCAAACTTGATTGGGGTTCTTCGTACAGAAAAGAAGTTAAGTAGTTATATTTCTTTGTTGTTGAATGCTTTGCTTCAAGATAAGGTATCCACAACTCAGTTCTTGCTTGGTTTATCCGACCAGTCAGTAGCTTATAATGACTTACAACAGTCTACCATTCAAGCAAACTTGTATGAGAAATGGTTGTCTTTAAAAATTGAAGAACCATTTGCAGATTGGGTAGCAACTCTGCGTAGTGCTGAGATTAAGCATTACGGTGGTCTTGATATGCCTTTGGTTGATGTTAAATCGGCTTTGTTAGATTTGCTAGATGATTTAGGTTTGGAACTAGTTGAGAAAGGTTCAACTACAAATAACCTTAGTGAGATAGAAAATATCCCTCAAGGGGTATCGACACGTTCTGAGGTTGGTCAAACTGTAAATCCTATGGATTTAAAAGATTTGGTAGCAAGTATGGTTCATGAAATTCTTTCTACTAAGTCTACAAGTCAAGGTGTAGAGCAACCTCTCTCAGAAGCTCCCACAGAGCCACTGGTTGCAGTAGAGACGATTGAGAATACAAGTACACCTCAAGAGCTAGAAAATGCACCAGAAGGCGCGACAGCGCCTCAAAATGAGGTTGTAGAAAAAGAGGGAGAACCGATTGAAGAAGTTGAAGAACCCTCACAAGTGGTATCCACAACTGCCGAAGAAGTTTCTCCAACTGAGTCTCAAATTGACCCTCTAGTGAATACGTCAGCTCTGATGGATGCATTTGGGTACTAGAAAGTGAGGTGAGTTATTATGAGTGATCCAGTAGATTTATTTGGTAATAGTTCGTCTTCCAAACCTAACAACTCTTTTGGTGGGGGGTCTTCTTCCCAAGGTGGTTTTGGAGGTCAACAACCCTCTCAAGGAGGTTTCCAAGGAGGAGGATTTAACTCCAATTTCAACCAAAGTGGAGGTTTACCTTTTAAAAATCCTCAACAAGAACCACCTAAGAAGTCCTATAAAAAGTTGTGGATAACTTTAGGTGTTCTTGCAACTCTCGGTATTATTGGTGCGGGTTCGACTTTGGTATATAAGCATAACCAAAAGGTAGCGATTGAAAAGAAAGCAAAAGAAGATGCTTTGAAGGACTTGCAAGATAAGATTTCAAGTGGTGTATCACAGTTTTCTTTGGCTGAGATTTCAGATACTTCTGAGACAAACGGTGTTTCCTTATGGGATTTGAATTTGACCTATGTAAGCACCAACACCTCACGCACTGACTTTGTAGGTGCAGTGTCTAAGGCAGTAACCGTTGAATTAAATGGTTCAGATGCTACGATTAAATCTCCTAACTGGGATTATGTGGGTTGGGTTGTAAAACATGTAGACCATGATAAAATCAAGGCTTTAACAAAAGACTTGAAGAAAGACTCTTATACCTATAAGGATGATTTAGTAGACGCTTATGCTAAGTATATCGCACAAAATTTAGCAGATATGTTAGAGTACAAAAACGCTTATGTAGCTTCATACATGCAAGGTTCTGACATTCCAAAACCGTACAAAACAACAGAAGTTGCAGGAGCGGTATCTTCAGACAACAAGCTCACTGCTGAGTTCACAACTACACTTGATAAAGAAGTCTTTAGTGCTGAGAAATTGCACACTTCACAAGATTTCTTTGTGGGTGTAACTGAGGATAGCTACGGAGAAAAGAGTGAAAGTAAGGCTCATTCTGAGTGGTCTGCAAGAGAGAAAGAGTTATCAACTTATATCAACAACTTGCGACCTTACCTCGGTTTAAAAGCACGTGAAGTGAAACAAACCAAGAAAACAGATAAGGGAACCGAGCAAGTAAACGTTGAAAACCCTAATACTTTCGACAAGCTAGATAATCCAACCTATGACAGTGCGGTATCTGCGTGGCTTGAGCTGAAAAAAGTTGAACCTAGTCCTTATACTTATGCTAATGGTGAGAAGAACCTTGATAAAGTTGTATCTTATGGGTGGGTAGGTTCAACATATATTGCAAGTAAAGAAAGCGATGCGAAAAGCACTAACGTCCACATTGGTTCAGGCAAATATGATGATCCAGTCACTTTAGGTACTCCATTTGTCACTAAAATGCAAGACACTTCTGGTAATTACCAAGATGTTCGAGTAACGGTTACTAAGGTGTTAGTAGGTGATGAAGCTATTAAAGATGTTCAAACCTTTAACGATAAGAACAAAGGCTTTACCAATGTTTCTGATTTGGTGTTAGGTACCGTTCACTTCCAAGTAGAGAACTTGTCTGATAAAGAGATTGAGGTTGATTCTGAGTTTACATTAGCAGACCCAGAGCAGAACTTAATTAACAGAACAGGTAATATGTATGGTCTCCAAGAACGTGCTAAGATTGCTGCACGTGGAACTGCAGAGATGGTCGATTGGTTTAGCACTAAAGAGACTAAGACTTTGAACTTAATGTGGGGGAAAACCTTTAATCATAAGCATGAAGCAGTCTATATCAATGCTTTAGGTGATGAAATTTACGACCAGTACGGACGTAAGATGGAGCGCAATACGAAGAAACTCGTAGAGAACAAAGCCCAAGCAGACCAAAAAGCGTTAGAGCGTTTGGCAAAAGAAGAGCTTGAAGCTCGTAAGAAAGCTGAGTTGGAGGACTAATCAATGTTTAAACGTAAACAGAAAACCTCCAAATCCAAGTCTCTTTCGGTATCCAATATTCCGCAAGTCAAACAACTAAAAGAACCCTTTTTAAAGCGTTTAGTTTCTTACTTTAAGACACATAGAAAGACTCGACTGTTTGTCTTTGGTCTAATAGGTTTAGCGGTATCTTTAGCTTTGCTTTTCACCTTGTATAAAGTTGTGTTAGTGTTGTTAGGCACAATCATGCAATTTTGGTTCCGTTACACAAGTAATGAAATCCTCTTGTGGGTTTTAACTTTAGTTTGTTTTGCTCTCATTTGTGGGTTCTGTTACTTCTTGTGGGTTCGAAGAAACGAGTACCTAAAACGAGAAGAACAAGAGGATAAATTAGCGGTAAGTGATGTAGAAGTAGATGATGATTGGTTTCAATCTGATAGTGGTTGGAGCTAGGTAGTTTTGAAAGGTGGTATCATTCAGATGTTTCGATTTTTCAAACGTTGGTGGTCTTCCTTACAAGACCATACAAAAGGGGCTTTAATTTGTCTCATTGTTATCTTTATTGCTTGGTTTTTCTTTAGAAATTCCTTTTAAATGTTAGAGGAACGCACTTCGGTGCGTTTTTTTTTGTTTGACTTATTTATACATTTGTGATATAATTAAACTATAAAATTTAAGAAAAGGAGACAGAATATGTCTAAGAAAAAGCATACTAACCGTAACACCAATCGTAACAACAACCATAACAACAATACAAATGAAAAACCTCTCTTCAACATTTTGACAGAGAGCAAAATTCAAAAGATGATGCAAGACCAATTAACTTTCACACATGGTTTAATGAAAGCCAAGAAACCAGTTTCCGGTATCCTCTCAGTCGCTTCGATTGAGGAAACGGCTGACGCTGACTCTCATGGGGAAGCTGTACTTAGTTGCTCCACTCATTTGTACTACTCAATTATGATGAACGCCATTGAGACGATTCTTTCAGGTATGGATCAAGAAAGGTATTTAGCTCAGTTTGGTTTAAACCCACTTGAATTGGCTTCTGATATGGTTGAGAACTTAATTCTCACAATCAATTCAGCGTTAGGTATTGATTGTGAAGAAGGGGTTGATGATTTGAACCACTTGATTGAAGAACACCCAGAGATGTTGGACTTTATTGACAATCATTTCTCTTCTTTGATTTTTGTTTCTGATGATAGTGAGGAAGATTAAATCTCACTCGGTATCCACAAGTTCGTTGACAATTCAACGGTTTTGTGCTAAACTAGATAAGAAGTGAAGGTTACACTTCGTTTGGTCAAGGATGATTGGGTGGTGCCTCTCTAGACCAAAGAACAAAATGAACCAAATGTCAAACGGACGCACTATTAACAATGTTTGAAAAACTCACTAAGGTGGGTTTTTCTTATTGACTTAGTTAGTTATTTGTGGTATAATAGAATAAACTTAAAAATTAAGGAGTTATGAAAATATGACAACAAAAAACAATGCAACTTGGGATTTGCAAGAACAACAAGATTTTTGGGAAGATCGTAAGGCAGAAACGCTAGAACCAATGTCCTTCGTATCCTTAGCGACTTACGAGCAAGAAGACAAACAAGGTTTCAGTTCAATCCGTGAGTCTCACGTTCGTAGTGACTCAGTTTATGTGACACTTGATACTATGGTAACTGCCCTTACCCGTATCCTTGGAACTAAAGAAACTTTCGAAAAACTAGGTTTGAACGCTGATGACCTCGTTAAGAACACAGTTATGACTTACATTGGTCAAATTGTGGATAAGTTGCCTAAAGATGAGGAAAGCATGCTTACCTTGGTTGAAGACAACGAAGATGTCCGTAACTTGCTTGACCTTCATTTTGCAAGCGCAGAGCGTTTGCTAGGTAGCAAAGACGAAGAAGAAGAAGAAGAAGCGTAAACCTATGGAAAATACAGATTCAAATGTTTTGGAAACCCAACTTCTAATTGGAAAAGGAGTCTTAGAAATCCTCTTGGACTTGGTAAGCGATAAGAATAAAGAAGGAGCGGTCTTACCTCTTGATATGAATGGTCGGAAGTTTACTATAACAGTAGAAAAAGACTAACATCCCTATGTATTGGTCGCGTGGTTGCCGACCTCATAATTCAGAAGAGAAAGCGCGTAATGGTCTAAGGTGCTTTCTTTTTATTTACCTCGTGGTATCCCTCAATTCTCAGTTCCAATCTAAAGGTTGGAACTTTTTCTTATTTTCCACTTTTATCACTTGCAAAACTCTAGTTCATTTGTTATAATATATTTAACAAAAACAAAGGAGATTTATTTTATGGTCGCTCAATATGTAAACGAACTCCCAGAGAACTTACAAGTGTTACTTGCAATGCGCTCTGCTTTTCAAATTTGGTTTGATAACAGTCGATATTTGCAAAGTATTAGCGCTGATGGTTTGAAACAAGCAGGAGTTGAGTGGTATTGTACTCCTAAAACCTTTAATTACACCGTTTTAAGACAAAATGGTCGTCCGTTTGTTTCTCTATATTTTACAGTAGCGGATAATGGTTTAGAATTGAGTTTGATGGTTCAAGTTTACTCTCACGGTAAATTAGTAGATACACGCTCGATTGAGGGGGTTGCTTTCTCTGTTGAAGATTTTAGAGTTTTGTTAGATACTGTTCCGCAAACTGCGTATGTACCTATTTTACGTTCTTTACCTTTCTTCTTTACGTTGATTGGTTTGGAGTTACAGTTCCAAGGGTATCAACACCGTTTTGCGTTTTTGAATGATTGGATTGATTGATTAAAGAGGTTGAATTAAATGAGTAAAAATTATCGCAGCGAATTAGCTAAATATTTATATGCCACTTACTTGTTGTGGCACGGAGACAAAGGGCATTATGGAAAAGCACTTCTTCCAAGTAGTTACGCTACATCTGAAATTGCTTTACCTTGTGAGTTTGTCTTTTACGATGGGTTATTTGCACTTTTGGTTTATAAAGAAAATGAAAAATACAAGGAAATTTCCTTTGGGTATTCTGAGGTAGTTGCATCTTCTATTCTTTCCATTTCGACTTATCGCAATAATGAAAGAGATCGCTCTCAGATTAAGATTGCGCCTATTACAAATTTGAGCAGTTTTGAAAAGATTTTAGAAGAGAACTTTGCATTGAGCTACTCTAAAGTGACTTTAGATATTTTAAAAGCCTGCTTAGATGATTATAATGTACTAGATGAAGTTGAAGTGTTTGTACACAAAATAAAGTGAGGTTCTAAATGGTTCAATCTGAAGTAGAAGTATTCAAACTTAACTCATTGTTTCAAAAGGTTTTGTATCGTTGGTTAGAGGGTCGTAGATTTCCACAGTTCAACATTGAAGTTAACTCACCCTCTTATACCTTTCATGTAAATAGTTCCTCATTAGTTGTAACCACTTTTAGGGGAAATGGACACTTAAACTTAAGTGTTTCAATTCGATTGGATGGAAATTGTCCTCCTTATGATTTTTGGGTTAATGGTGTTGCTGATTATGACATTACGTCAGGTGTGCGCTTTTATAAACGAGATGAGGTGCAGTTTGAGTTTTGGAGAAATGATTTAGGTACGGACTCCTCTATGTGGTATCCTTACGTTTCCGAGATTTTATCTAACCTTAGTGAATCTCAACGTTTCGCACTAGAAATGACTTTAAGAGACATTCTTACACAGTTGGATAGGGAAGTAGAGTTTAGAAAGGGTCTGTCCTAATGATTAGAAATATTGAGCTTCTAGACGTGTATCACATATTAAAGTTGGTCGTAAACACTTGGATTGATTTAATTCCTTTTCAAAACTTTGAATTTAGCTCAGAGAGTTCGACTTTTGCTTATACGATAAACTCTAAAGAGTTTACTTTAGTAACTTATCGAACTACAGGTTTACCTAGTACAACTCTAGCTATTACAAAGCAGCCTAAAATAGTCAATGGGGTATCCGCAGGTTTGCTCTTTTCCGCTACATTTTGCTCTTATCGTAATGGTAAAGTAGAGTTTGAGTTTAAAGATTCATCACTTGATGTGATTGGTTCTGACTGGTACGAGTTTACTCGACAATTTTATTACCCTATAAGCAATTCACAACGATTAAGTCTTTATGAGTCTTTATTTGATTTGCAATTGATTTTACAGTATGAACTAAACCGTTTGAACGAAGAGTTCGATCAGTTAATATTCCTTAAGGATTTTAATGGGGGTTTTAAATGATAAACTTAAAACAATACACAAAAGAACAACGTTTCGCTTTAGTAGCAACGGCTTTGGTTGATACTTGGGAGAAACTTAGACGAGAATTAAACGGACCGGCTACGGCTGAATTTAACACTGATACCATGATTGTAAACATTGATAATCAAGGTTGCTTCGTAAATGTGCTAAGACAAAATTACTTAACATGGTACACTTTTAGCTTTACATTCAATAAAGACAACAAATTAGCTTTTGCAGTAACTCCATATGTTAGAAATAACCCTCAGTTTAAAGATGTTACACGCGGTATCTTCACTGCGCACAGCGATTTTGAGAAGCTAGCTTCAGATTTACCTTCTGATTACTTAGCTCCATTCGTAAATAATCTCTTGCTTATTTTTAGTGAAGATAACACATGGTCTCAAACTTTTAATCATTTCTTATCGACCTCTTTGCAATTTCTTCCAACTGCTAAACAGTTAGTAAAACGACAACATGCAGATAAAGTAGATGCACGAAAAGAGTTAAGAATAACGTTTCTTCGCATTTCAGAATTTTATAAAATTCTCTTATTACACTCTATGTTGGATGATAAATCTTATTCTGTAGAGACTTCAAAAGGTAGTTTAGACCTAACGGTTAGAGGTTTGTGCTATCAGGTTTCAACTGAGTCAGGTCAATTCTATACTTTCAACATGTTTAAAACCGTAGGTGAAAGATATCAATACAGTTATAGTTTAACGAATGATAAAGGGGTTTTAGGTCGCTTTACAGATTACGGTATGTTTTATGAGGATGCTAATCGCCTAACGGGTTTACTTCCCGGAGAAGATATGTTAGATTTCATCAAGGAGTTTGAGTCTTTGATCACAAAAGTAGGTCTTTGGTCTGCTTACGCAAGTCTTGGTTATGTTAAATAGAAAGAGGTTTTTATGTTTAAAGACTTAGATAATAGAACTCAATTAGCACTTGCTCTTATGGCAACTGAGAAGGTTTATGTTAATTGGATGGAGAAGTCTGATGGTCGTAGTAGTTTAATATTTTCAGTTGACAACTACAGGTTTGACATACTTCCACAAGATTTAACGTTATATGTTTGGCGAAAGGGGAGCGATTATGCTCACACTAGTTTTTACATGCAATACACTCCTCTAGGGTATTGTTATATTTCTGTAGAGAATTACTTCAGAGGTGTTGCACGTGATAAACTTGAGTTAAACAAACCTAATGCTACTTTTGATGATTATTTGAAATTAGCAAACAACTTCCCAGAGCAAACGGTTGAAGTTATACTTCAAGGTTTGTCAGAGGGTTTTAATCACCACGGTATGTTTAGTGAATACTCTTACTACTTAGGTGTTGCTACTAACTTGTTGGATTTGAAAGAGTAGAGGTGGATAATGAAATTGGATTTAGTAAGTGAATTATCTTTAGAAGATCAAGCAGCTTTGTCTACACTGACTTTCTTTGAGGTAATACAGGAATACGGTATCCCACCACTCCCTCATAAGTGGGAATTTCCTAATGTGAAGGGTTATACTCAAGAACGTGAAAACTTCCCACTTCCTTATTTTGATGTTTATTTCCATAGAAATAGTGGTAAACCGTTTATTCGAGATAACGCTAAGTTGTTCTCATTGCATGTAGATTTGTTAGATGTTCAAGGTGATGAAACACCTAATAACTTAGGTTTAACCCTCAATTACTATCTACGCAATAAAGTAGTTGCAACATGGGAATATAAACAAGGTAGCTCTTCAAATTTCCTTTTATTGCTACCGTTTATCCGTGAAAATTTCAACAGAGAACATCAATATGCGATTATACACGGTCTAGCTGAGGTTACACGCGTAGCTTTAAAATTAGGCTCAGTGTATCCTCGTAGACAACATTTGACTGGTTGTGACTATAACTTGTTGCGAAAACGTACTTCGGTAAACAATCTGATTATGGACACTACTCTATTTCTTGAGAGTGTAAGAGATATTAGTTCCGTTGATTCAAATCCTAATTTGGTGGGTTTACGTTATGTTGAAGATAAAGGTTTAGGTTATTCTTATCCTTCAGTCATCAACTTTTTAACTAGACCTATGAGTGGTTCTGATTCTTATTCAGATTTGATTTTTATGGAATTAGGTTCGGGGGTATAATCGAAACCACTTCAAGTTTAAATCTAGCGCTTTCCGTAACCTTTTAGAGTCACAATCTGTACTAACTCCTAGTGCAAATGTGGAACATACTGTAGAGTTGTTTGAACAACTTTTAACTTTGTTAGTTTCACAAGACAGTTATATGACACCAGATAAGGTTTACAATAAAGAAATTACCTATTTCTTACATAGTTTGGAAGACTATGTTGTGGAACTGAATTACATTTTAAACTTCCTAAACCTCAATTACATTTTCTTCAAAGACCAAACTGAGGTTTTAGATAAAGTTTACAGTTATTTTTACTAAACAAAGGAGCCTTCGCTCCGTTTCTTTTAGGGGTATCTTAGACTGTCTAGTTTCTCTTTGATTCTATTTGACAAATGTAACTATTTTTGATATAATAAAGAAAATAAATGAAAGAGGAAAAATAACTTATGGAAAACTGGAATAAACTTCTACCGACTCAACAATCGACTCTTATTTTAAACGCTTTAGTGAAGACTTGGAAAGAGTTAGGTTCTGACTTACCTACAAAATTTACATTTGAAACTGTAACGGTAACTTCTGATGAGAGAGGTTTCTACTTAACTGCGTATCGTTCGTCAGGTTCATTATATTTTACTTTAAGCTTTACACATATAAACTCAGAGGATATTGAGGTTGTTATTACTCCTTATCGCTATTCTAAACCAGTTTTTGATGAAATGATTGCAGTCGCTTTGATTGAGGATTGGTCTATGGAGCTTTTGGTTTCTCAACTACATAAAAACTATGTAGAAGCACTGTCCAAACTTACACCTAGTTTAGTTTCAGATAGACCTTGGTCTACTCAATTTGGGTATCATTTGGAAAATTTGGTTTCCGAATTTATTAAAGATAGTTCAGTACAAGCAAAAGGTTCACGAGTTATTAAGGACTTACCCCAAGAATTTGCTTACATGTTTTCTCGTTTAGCTGACCTGTATGAGAGAGGTTTACGTTCTTCTCGTTGGGTAGATAGTGGTTCAAGTGTCAAAGATACTGATAACTCTGAGTTGATTATTTCTGAGAACTGTTTGAGATTTAAAACTGTGTTTGGGCGTGAAGTTGGTTATATTTTTCAAATTAAACATATACCAGAACATAAGCTTATGTCTTTTGATTTTGAACTCTCAGATGATTATGGTTATTTGGTTAAGTTCACAGGTCACGACTTAGACTTTAAGTTAGCTAGTTATTTAGCAAGTAAAATCCCGGAAGAACGGCAGTTACAGTTTTTAAATGAAGTTGAAGAGTGTTTGGTTTCTTTAAACCTTTGGTCTGATTACTTTATCCCAATGGAATACATTTATCGCTGAGGTTAACTATGTTTATGTTAAATTTTTACTATAAAGGTTTTTGGATTGAAGCTGAGGTGATTGATCAATCTAAGAATGGGTATCCAGAACTCGGAGTTACCTTCACCAGTTATGTTTATTGGACTGGGGAAAGTTGCGAAAACCATGAAGATCCTATTGATGAGTTAATCATTTCTTACGATAGCGTAGAAGAGTATCACTCAAAAACAATTCAAGCGATTGACAAATTTATACGCAAGAACAAGATTAAGCGTTAAGAGGGGTGTTTACTTTGATTGAATTTGAGTACAAAGGTTTTTGGATTGAAAGCACTCCTTTTAACCAAGCGGAAAACGGACATCCAGAGGAAGGGTTTACCTATACAAGTTATGTATATTGGTCAAAAGCAGAACGTGATGCTTTAGAAGACCCTATCGAAGCTTTGATTGAGGTTTATTTTAGCCCTACAGAACTTGTTTTAGAAGTTCCTCACGCTATTGATAAGTTTATGCGCAAGAACAAAATAAAACGTTAGATTAGGAGATTTTATGTTTTATAAACCAGAAATTGATGAAATAACTTTATCAGATATAGATTCTGATATAAAGCGAAAATATTTTGAGGAACTTGATTCAAAGCCTTTCATCAGCAAAGATGACTTTAAAGCTTATGTTCAAACTGTTTTGAATCAACCACACTATTTAACTGTTTTTCAAATTTTCGGAAAGCAACAGTACAACTCACGTTCTGAGTCGATTTCATTACCTATTTTGAAAAAGCAAGTATTTGAGTGGAACGCCCAACGAGTTGAGGTCTCGGTATCCTTACTTTCAGCACCAGAATTACGAAATAGGTTTACTTGCTTAGAGTTTGATGTTAAAGTTGGTAAAGATACTTCACATTTTTACATTCGGTTCAATTATCATGAAGCGAAAACTCAGATTTATTCCGTTTTTGGCATGAATAAGTCTGATAGAATTATGCGGTTTTTACACACCTCTTGTGATATCACTAAGTTAAACTCGTCCTTAACCTCAGACTTACTTGATTTAGTCTTTCAGAAAGCTTTACTAAAGTAGACATTTTAAAACTACGACTTAGTTTCGTAGTTTTCTTTTCCTCTCAATTAGCGGTATCCGACTTGTAAATTTCTTATTTTTATGGTATAATAGTTCTCATTGAACGACAAAAGAAAGGCTTTTAGAACGATTAGTAAATGCAAAATTTAGATATGTCAAAAATTGTCTGGGTGGTGGACTTTAACCACTTAGTACATAAATATTTCCAAGGAATGCGCGCCAAAAATGTGACTTTGACCGCAGAGGTCTCAGTAGAACGCGTAGATGCGATGGGTTCCATTTACACTGAAAATGTGGTAGTAGATACAACGGTATTGTCTGCAATGTTAAAATTCTTTGCGAACAGACTGTCAGGAGAAGGGTACAACCCTATGGTCATTTGTGCAGACTCTAAGATTTGGTCTCGCAAAGAGTACATGAAAGACTTATTGAAACGTGAGGGTAAAGGTGGTACGTATAAGTCAGGTCGTCCGAAGTTGGCACCAGACTGGTGGAATTCAGCAGAGTTGTGTTTAACCTTGCTGAAGAAAATTGGTGTGTGTGTTTTAAAGAAAGACAATTATGAAGCGGATGACTTGATTGCAGAAGTGGTGAGAGTTGCTAAGATTCAATACCCAAATAACCCAATTTGTGTGTTAACAGGCGATTTGGATATGATTCCTTTGGTTGATGACCAAGTTTCTGTTTATATGTACCCAGCAATTCAAACCTTTGCAGAACAAGGGTATCCGGAGTTGAACAACTACGAGCAAATCACCCCACGCACTTATAAACGTATTTTAGAGCGTAAAACCTCAGTTAAGAAGTTAGGTGGTTTTGCTGATTATAATACCTTGTTAGCAACTAAAATTATCCGAGGAGATAGTTCTGACACCATTCCTTGTATGAAAGGTTTCTTTAGAAAACCAAAACGCTTGGTTGACTTATTACAGAAAGTCGCAGAGGAAGAGGATTTCAAAGAGTTTCGATACGAACCTTGTGAAGTCTTCTATGAACACAAGCCAACAGGCAAGCGGTATCCTGTACTTCCGTACAAGCGCCAAGTAGACCGTTATACGCTACCTAATCTAGCAGAAGTTCCTTTTTCAACGGAAGGTCTCTCTCCTTTGTTTATTGCAAAAGATTGGTTTGTGAAGATTGAAGAACCAACTGAAAAGGTTGAGCAGATGGTTTCAGTTTTGATGAAACATGGTTTGACTGAGGAAGAGGGTCAGCAATTTAAAGATAGGTATAGAGCTATGAACTTAAATGGTGCTTTCTTGGAGATGCGCGAGCCGAAACTCCGAAGAAAACCGTATCGACTGTTGGAGCCTTTAGAATACGGTGCTGATTATATCATTCCACCTATGGACTTGGCTTTGCTGAATGTTGAAGCTCTTAAGTTTCAAATTCACATTTAGAGGGGAGACGTTGATGAAATACACCTTAATTTTCTCTCCCATGGAGGGCGACGAAGAAGGTTTCGACTTTACAGTAGTTGACCGAGTGTCGTTTAGTACATATAATAGGCTGCAAGAGAAAGGTTTTCCGATTGATGAATTGAAGGAGAACACTATTCTCGTAGCAGTATATCCTAATGTTGGTAGTCGATTTGATGGGGTACGGGGAATGTTCACAAAGGAGTTGAGTTAATAGACTATGGTTCATTTAAGGGTATTTGAGGCTTTTGCAGGGGTAGGTAGCCAACACATGGCTTTGAGGAATTTAGGTGTTGATTACGAAGTTGTTGGGGTATCCGAAATCGATAAATTCGCCCATCAGTCCTACGAAGCTATTCACGGAGAAACTAAAAACTTTGGAGATATTTCAAAGTTGCAACCAGAGGATTTACCAGACTTTGATTTGTTTACTTACTCTTTCCCTTGTTTCACAGGGGACTCTTTAGTATTTGTAAAAGACAAAGGTTATGTACCTATAAAGAATGTGGTTGTAGGTGACTTGGTTTTAACTCATACTGGGGAGTATAAAGAGGTAACTGCTTTTTATAACCAAGGTTTGAAACCTTTGTTCTCAGTAAGTTCAGAACTAACAAGAGATATTTCAACAACAGAAAATCATCCCTTTTATGTTCGTAGTAAATCTGAAAGTGGTTTGACTCCACCTAAGTGGAAAGAATCACGTGAATTAACTACCTCAGACTACTTAGGATTTCCAGTAAATACAGAGTCTCAACTTCCACAAGGGTATCCCTCACTAGAGAGCCATTTTGAGAACTTAGACTTTTGGCGCTTATTGGGTGTTTTGCTGGTTTACCCTTTCACTTTAAAAGGTGAAGAGTTGATTTTGAAGGTAGATAATAAACATTATCATTTACTGAGAGACTTAACTGAGGGGTTGTTTGACAGCTCAAGTTTAGAACTAGGTAACTCACAACTTGAGTTCCGTATCCGAAATTGCGCTCTTGTAAATTATTTGCGCGAGAGCGCCCTAAAACGGCACAGATTGCATTTTCAAGCTCAGTGGGTGGAGTTACCCCTCCAACAAATTCGAGCGCTTCTATGGGGCTACCAGAAGGTCTCAGGACAAACTGTAGATTTTACCTCTACTTTATTTGTCACAGGCAAAGAATTGTTTTACGGTTTAAGTCAGTTAGTGTTGAAAGCTTACAAAGTACCGTTTACTGTAAGAGAGTCTATCAATAATCATTATCGTATTGAGTTTAGTGAGTTAGAAACTAAATCAGACACTATGATTTTCGAGGGTAATTATGTTTGGGTATCTGTAGAGTCGGCTAGTTACACTCCATACAACGGTTCTGTTTATGATATTAGTGTTAAAGACAACCACTCATTTACTGTTCAAAACTGTATTGTTCATAACTGCACGGATTTAAGTTCTGCAGGAAAACAACGTGGGTTTGAAAAGGGTTCAGGTACGTCCTCTTCTTTGCTTTGGGAGTGTCAAAGGCTTATTGAAGGTAAGAAACCAAAAGCTTTATTACTAGAGAACGTAAAAGCTCTTAATAGCGCAAAATTTCGAGATGGTTTCCACTCTTGGCTTTCCTTTTTGAGAGGTTTAGGTTACACTAATTACTATGGGGTTCTTAATGCCAAAGACTTCGGACTTCCTCAGAACAGAGAACGAGTATTTGTAGTTTCGATTTTAGGAAAGCATAAACCGTATCGATTCCCTAATGGTTATGATGATGGTTCTACAATGGCTTCTTTGTTAGGTAGTGAGTTAGATACGAAGAAGTGGCACAAGCAGTACAACATTGACCGCTTTACTTATGAGCTAAGAGACAAAGGTATTGTCCATTATCTCGGTCGCTTCAATGTTCCGATTGACTATAAAGTGGATAAGTTGAAAGAACAAGGTTTAGAAGATATAGACCCTTCAACGATTAAGGAATCTATTGGTATGCGCACACAGTGTTTGTTTCCGACAGGAAAAGTAAGCTGCATGTTAGCTTCGGACTACAAGTACCCTAAAACCGTAGTTGAGGGTGTAGGTTGTGAGGTTCCTACAAAACTTTATCCATCTACTGCAAGTGATCCTTTAGCTCGTCCGTTTGTGGAATATGAGCGTGGTCTTTCTTCTACAAGAGATGAACTAGCAAAAGACCCAACCGTTTTATGGTTGTCTGAGAAAGAAAGTTCTGAACCAAAAGGGTTGTTTAAGTTTGCAGCACTCTTATCTGAGGAACAGAAAGAAGAAGTAGAACCACTTCAAGGTTTCTACTCCATGCGATATCTAACCCCCGGCGAGTGTTGGAAGTTTATGGGGTTCTCTTACGAAGACTACCAAAAAGCAAAAGAGACAGGTTTATCAGATTTGCAGTTATACAAACAAGCAGGTAACTCGATTGTAGTTCCTTGTTTAGAAGCATTATTTAAGAATATTTATATTTCTTTGGAAGATTAAAAGAAAAGAAAGTCAGGTAAAGTGAGGTGTTGATATGACTGTTTTAACGGAGTTTAAAAACTTAGCGAACGGGTCGTTAAGTGTGGAAGAGTTTAAGTCTCAAAGAGGGCAGTTCAATCGCCACTCTTTACTAGAGACTTTTGATTATTTAGCTGAGTATAAACTGCTTTGGAAAGTGATTGATAGAGACGCCAAAGGCAACGAAACAAGCTTAGTTGATTTGTTATTTGAGGTAGTTTACCCAGAGATTGAAGATGGTGTTGTTTTACCAGTAGGTTTTCAGCAGTCTATGTCTATATTTAGGAACTCAACTGTTTCTTGTGGTAAAGATGATGAATGTGTCCGCATGGTTTATGTGTCCTTGTTAGACTATGTAGAGATTTATTTCGGTACAGGTTATAGAACCGCTATGAAAATCAAGCAGTACCAAAAGAAACAAGCTTTGGTAGATGGTCATGAAGCGGTAGCGAACCTAAGAGTAGGAGAGGTAGTGGGGTATCCTCAAACACTCCCAGAAGTCACCTCTCTTTCAAAAGCAACAGAAATAGATAAGGAAAACAATTAGATGAGCAAACAAGAAAATAAATTTACTTCTAACAAACAAGATGAAGTGCTGAAAAACCTCATGCTTTTCAATCAAAAGCTCTTGAAAGATAAGAAAAATTTTGAAGGTATTATTGAATTATCGCTCCACAAAAGTTACAAAAACCGAATTTTAGGTTCTTCCTACCTTGCAGTACCAAGAGAACATGCTTATCAAGCCTTTGAATTGTTGTTGAAACAAGGAGTTGGTTTATTTGATGTAGATGGTTCCCTTTCTGCATTTGGTTTGTCAGCAGATGAAGTTATGACTGAATTGTTCTTTAATTTCATGCGTATTGTGACTGAGAAAGTCCTAAAAAGTGAGCAGTTCCTTAACATGGAAAAGGCAGAAAAAGATAATCCACAAATTCGAGACTTTATTCAAAATCATGTGCAAGCTCTGATTTCTTACGGTATCGTTGGTTCGGATGATGATTTAGACTTAGATGTAGAAGAAAAATAAGTAAGTAAAGATTACTAAAGTGAATATTCTCCTTTAGTAATCTTTTTGTTTTCTTTGAGGTTTAATACTTTTATAGTTAAAACTATTTGAATTATCAAATTTGTTTATACCTTATTTTGAAACTTTATGAAAACGACATATACATTTAAGAGTGAATGAAGCCTTATTTAACAAGGGTTTTCACAAATTGTCAAGTATTTTCTTTTTCTTTCAGTGTAAATTTAGGAAAAGGCTTGCAAATCTTACTTTCTTTTTGCTATAATTTTCTTATAGTGGATTGTATTTAGAATTGAGCAAGTACATTTATTGCATCAGTTTCGTTCTGCTATAATTTCGACTTGGAGAGCGAAACAAGTCAAGTAGTTTAGTTTAGATTGATTAGGAGATTGAATTATAATAAGGATGTAGAGACATGAAAAAATCTCTTAAAAACGTTTTAATGTCTGGTGCTGCAGCGAGTGCGGTTGTAGGAGGTACTTATATTGCGGTTACTTCGCAACCTACTGTACCACAGACAAAAGGCAGCACAACAGAAAGCACAAGTAAACCGACACCGAAGGTAAAAGAAGGTTCAAGCATCACCTCGGTATCCTCCTCTTCTGAGAGTTCTTCTGCGAAAGAAGAGGTTAAACCAACCACTTCAGAAAAGAAAGATGAGAACGTAGGTCAACCAAAAGAAGATGCAACTTCGACTTCAACTGTTCCAAGTATTCAAGAAAAACAGAAACAAGAAGAAGTGCAAGAAGAACCTAAAGCTGAAAAGGTGGAAACTGTGAGTGATAAGGTTGAAGAAACACCTAGAACTCTTAACCCTACAACTACAGTTAGACGTGTAAGTGAACCTATTGAGAAAGTTGAAGTTTCTAAGTTGAACCAAACACGAAAAGTAACGGTTTCGGTTCCTAGAAAAGAAACACCAAAAACCACAGCGGTATCCTCAGAGGCTCCAAAGGTTCAAACTGCACCACAAAGTCATCAGACTGCGGTTGTAGAGCAACCAAAAGTAGTAGAGCAACCAAAAGTAGTAGAGCAACCAAAAGTAGTGGAGCAACCTACAACTCCAACGGTTACAGAAACTCCACAACCTCGTGTAGTAGAAACGCCTACGGTATCGGAAACTCCAACTGCTCCACCTACGGTTGAACAACCTACAACTCCTCCAGTTGTTGAAACTCCACAACCTACACAACCAAGCGTAGTAGAAACTCCACAACCGACAAAACCTAGTCAACCTACAGTTGTCGAAACTCCACGTGTAGTTGAGCAACCTACAACTCCCTCAGTTGTAGAACAACCAAGAGTAGTAGAAACTCCACAACCAACTCAACCTACACAACCAGAAGTTGTTTCTGAAAAAGGTCAACCTTTGGTGCAAGATGAGAAACCAGTCGGTATCGTCTCAGAAAAAGGAACTTCCTTAGTTCAGGAAGAAAATCCAGTAGGTGTAGTTTCTGAAAAAGGCACACCACTTGTGCAGGAAGAAAAACCTATTGGAGTAGTCTCAGAGAAAGGTGAACCTTTAGTTCAAGCAGAAAATCCAACTTATGTTGTGTCTGAGAAAGGTACACCTCTAATTCAAGATGAGAAACCAGTCGGTATCGTCTCAGAAAAAGGCACACCACTTGTGCAGGAAGAAAAACCAACTTATGTGATTTCTGAGAAAGGTGAACCTTTAGTACAATCGGAAAAACCAGTCGGTGTGGTGTCTGAAAAAGGAACCCCTTTAGTTCAAGAAGAACTACCAATTTATACTGCTCCGGTTTCAACGCCTATTGCAGAAGTGAAGTCTGAAAAGGGTATCCCCGAAATTCAAACACCTCTCGAAGAGTTGGTAATTACTGAAAAAGGAGAGCCTTTAGTTCAACCAGCTAAACCAGAACTTACGATTACAAGTAAAGGTCAACCTTTAGTGCAAGAAGAAAAGCCAACTTATGTGCTTTCTGAAAAAGGGGAGCCAGAAGTTAGAGAAGAACTGCCTTTGGGTGTTGTCTCAGAAAAGGGAGAACCTTTAGTAGAACCAAATAAACCCTTGGGTATCGTCTTTGAGAAAGGCGAACCGGAAGTCTTACTAGGTACTGTACCAGAGTACAAGTTTAAGATTGTCCGTCGAGAAGACGTGATTCCGATTGCGACTGCCTTTCTAAATTTAGGTGACTTCCGTAGAGAGGTTGGTACTAAAGAGAAAACTGTAGAAGGTCATCCCGGAAACATTACTAAAGTTTATGAAGATGTTGTAGCAGAAGATGGTACTATCTTAAATAGCACCTTGAAGAGCGACACTATGACTGATCCAGTTTACCATGTGTATCGTTATGGTACAAAACCAGTTGGTAGTCATAAAGGTGAAGAAGGTCTCTATCGCTTGCATGAACACACTTCCGAAATGGATATTGTGGACTTTAGACAGGATATTGCGCTCACTGGAGAGGAAATTCAAGCTTTAGGTCAAGATGAGATTAATCGTAGAGCGAGTGATGAGTCTCTTGAAAACAACCTTAGTTTAGCAAATCCTAAGAGTTGGTCGCATATTACGATTGCAAATGCTCCTTTGTCAGAAGAAGCGATTGCAAACTTAAACAATGGCACTTACATCAACCACAAAAATGTTGGTTTAGAGGTCCTGAAGTTAGTAAATGAAGAGCGTAGAAGAGTAGGTCTAAATGAGCTTACATGGGACGAAGAATTGTTTAACTTAACTAAAGAACGTGCAAGTGAAATTGGTAAAAATGGTCACATTCGCTTTTGGAATGAACGTGGAGAAGTTATGACTCACGTTCGAGATAACAAGGGTACAAAATGGTTGACGGTAACACATGGTTCCTCATTCACGAATAATTGGTTAGGTGAGAACTTAGCCGGATTTACCTTACCTCATAACATTTACAAGGTCTTCAGTGAAAAGGCGATCGCCAAACAACTCTATACTCAGTGGCGCAACTCACCGGGTCACTACGCAAATATGGTAGGGGAACATTACCGCAGATTTGCCTTTGACATGTCTTATTCTGTCTTTTGGAGAAATGACGGAACCAGCATTGACTACTTAGCACAAGGCATCCACGGTGTTCAGCTATTTGCTGACTAGCTATACTTCGATTTAATTTGTCTTAAAAAGGTGTACTTCGTGTTCAGGTTTATAACTCACGAAGTACGTTTTTTATGTTTACATTTGAATAGTATTTTGTTATAATAAGTCTTGTAAATTCAAATAAGACAAGGAGTTTCCTAAATGATTACTAAAGTTTTAACTTATGAAGGTCATGGATATATTCGCAAAACAAAGGTAGGCTTGGTTTCGTGTCTAGTATTAGGTTCAATTCTAACTCTCGGTTTAACCTCTCAAGGGGTATCTGCTGCTGAAAACAAACCTAATTCAACAGAAAATTTACCTTCTATTAGTACAACAACTAAGCCAACTGAAGCTACTACACAAAACTCAACTGCACCTACTAATGCAACAAACAAACCAACTCCAACAGAGTCTCGTCCCGGTGTACCGAAAGATTTAGATACTTTGGTAAATGAAGACTTTATCAAACAATTCCCTTACGGAGAACGTTTCAAAGATGAAGATGGGGTTCCAGCGACTCGTACTAAAGCACCTGATGTAGCTTTACGTTTCAAACCTAAAGATTATGAGAAAACTGTAACTCGTAAAATCAATTACAAGGTTAATCGCATTGGCGCTACTATCTCTCGTATCTATCAAACAATTCGTTATTATGGTATTTATGAGTTTGAAAAAGGTACACCAGAGGTTCGTGAAATTACAGAAGCGGAGGTTCCAGTATTAAGTGAAAAAGGAACATCAGAAATTAATGATATACCTGAAGCCGAGGTTCCGGTAGTGAGTGAAAAGGGAACACCTGAAATTAACCTTAAAGAAGAATTTAGTGGTGGAGTAGTTCCTCTTGACCCTCCAACCCTAGAAGTACCTAAGTACAAGGGTATCTTGACAGATAAAGGAACTCCCGAAGTTCAGTACGGTAAAGACTTTTTAGGTGGTACAGTACCTAACGATGCACTTGTAATCGATAAACCAAACTTTGATGGAGTTGTCTCTCAAAAAGGCACACCAGAAATCTTGAACAAACTTGAGTTCACAGGTGGAGTCGTTCCTATGGACGCACCTCAACTCGACAAACCAGAGTTGAAAGTACCTGAGAAGCCACAGATTGTCTCAGAACAACCGAAAGTTCCAACGGAGGGTAATAATACCCCAACACCAAAAGAACCTCTTAAAGAGCAAAATAGAGCTTCTGAGAACAAACCTACTTTACCGAATACAGGAACAAGTAATTCAGAAGTTATGTTCAGTTCACTAGGTGCTTTGGGTATCCTTGGTTTGCTTGGGATTGGTAAATTGAGAAAATCAACTTCTACTTCTGAAGAAGATTAAGAGAGAGAGAGAGAAGAGAGCCAAAGGCTCTCTTTCTTGCGTTTTATAAAGAATTGTGGTAAAATATTAGATATTAATTTGTTACAGAAAGTGATAACATCAATGTTTAGACTAGATGATGAAAGAAAACCGAGTATTGAAGGGTTAGGGGTATTTGGAACACCTAAACACGTTGATTATCGAGGTTACTTCACAGAAAATTGGAGAAAGCATGACTTGTTAGAGTTTGGGGTACCGGAGTCTTTCTTTGAAGGTAAACTACAAAATAACGTGTCTGTTTCTACAGCAGGAACTATAAGAGGTGTTCACTGCCAAGGGTATCCGAAGTTTATGACGGTTGCTCAAGGTATTTTCCGCATGGTTTTTCTCGACTTGCGTTTAGGTTCTGAAACTTATAAGGCAATAGAGGTGATAGATGTAACTCCGGGGATGTCTATTTTTGTTCCAGCAGGTGTAGCAAATGGCGCACAGTCTCTTGAAGATGCTAGTATTTTGAACTATTTGGTTACAGACTATTATGACCCAAATAAAGATTATTTGAGTATAACTCCTTTGGATAAGGATTTAAACTTACCTTGGAGTAAGTCTGAACCGTATCTTATCTCAGAAAAAGACTCCAATGCTCGTACTTACAAAGAAGTTTTAGAGATTATTGAGACGGAAAAGATTAAAGTGGCGCTTATTGGTTCAACGGGTTCTGTAGGTTCTGTTTTGAAAACAGAATTGGATAAAGACCTCACTTTAAGGGTATCCTATTTTAACCGTGATAATTTACAAGACTTAACAAAACAAGATTATGATGTAGTCATTTGTACGGCTCCGTCTTCCGAAAAGTTATTAACGAATTTAGGTTTTAAAAACTCAGAGGAAGAGGTTTCTTCTTTGCTCTCTGCAATAGAACAAGTTGAAACAAAATATTTTATTTTAGTTTCTACTAAGTCTATTTTTGAGAGTGGTTCTAGGTATAGTGAAATTCATCAAAAGGTTTATTCTTCTGTAGTTAGAGCGCATAAAAACTTTACTGTTTATGTACTAGACACTTTATATGGTAACACCTTGAAGAAAGGTTTTATTTCAGATTTACTTACAAAACAGTGGTCTTATTTAAAATCTGACGTGATTGAGAAAGAACTTCACTTAAAAGAGTTTTATGAACCTTTGACTGAGACTTTGTGGAAAAGAGTAGAAGATGTTCCTAAGAGTCTATTTGAACGCCTACCTTCTATCCAAAGTTTATATTCAGATACTATGTGCTATCAAACAACTTCAATTCCTAGTTTAGTAGAAGAAGTTAAGGGGTATCTAACCGTTCCGCGAGGTGTGTTATTTGGTGTGAAGACTTCTAAAGTGTATACAGGTCAAGAGATTTTCTCTTTGTTGCATAGTCCTGATGATTCTGACTTAGGCAGTTATTTCTATTCGCATAAACTAAATAAGTGAGGCTTTATGGTTCTTTACTACAACGATAAAGGTTTTCAATTAGGAAACCTACTTTATTTACTTTTACAAGCACACCAAGATAGGTATTATGGCACAGATAAGATAAGTTCTGTTTTACGAACAGGTTGGTTTAAATTAGCACAAGCTATGTTTCCAAAGACACAAAAGTTGTTTTCAAAAGCGAATGGAGAAACGCTTTACCCTTTTGGTTATTTTCAAGTTCACGGTAAAGATTTCACTTCTGACGCTTTAGATAGTTTTTGTTCAAATTATTTACTTGAACCTACTGAGAAGTTCTCTGGTGAGTTTAAACAAGCAGATATATGCCTTGCAGTTCGCAGAACGGACTATTTGCAAGGGGAGAACTTGTACTATTATGGCTTTGACTTTTTTGATTATGTATTCAAGGCTTTAGACAAGATAAAAGAGTTAGAAGGTACTGAGGATTTAAGGGGAGTGACATTAAGAATAACTTCTGATGATTTAAGATGGTGCTTAGACAATTTAGTGCCTTTATTACAAGAGAAATATGGTTTTAATTCGGAATCTATTTGGGTGGAGGAACCTAATCGTAGAGATAATTTCTTTCAACTGTTTGCTTGTGATAAGTATTTAATCAGCCCTAATTCAACATTTGTTTATTGGGTGGGGTATCTTCTTCGTTTAGCTCGTCCAAATGTTAAGGTCTTTGTGCCTAATTTTAATACGACTTTAATTTTAGAAGGTAAACAAATTGCTGACACAAGAGGTTGGATTTGTTTACCGGTAGACAGAACTGCTCATGAAAGGAAGGAGGGGTAAGTAATTTGCATTTAGATGATTTTAAAAAGATTGTTGTGACAGGTGGAGCTGGGTTTATTGGTTCGAACTTTGTTCGTTATTTATTAGCTAATTATAACCCTCAAAAGATTATAATTGTGGATAAATTGACTTACGCTTCATCTTATTCAACGATTGAACATTTGCTGTTTGAAAAAAAAATCGAATTTTATCCGTTAGATATTTCTGACATGGGTGCTTTGCGTGAGGTGGTTAAATCTGATGTAGATTTGTTGGTACATTTTGCAGCGGAGTCTTTCAACGATACTTCTTTGAAAAACCCAAGAGTATTCTTGGAAAGTAATGTGATTGGCACATTTAATGTTTTAGAGTTGTGTCGAGAGTTTGATATTCGTTTGCATCATATCTCTACAGATGAGGTTTTTGGTGATTTCCCTTTAGAGAGTAAGGATAAGTTTAAAGAAACGACTGCTTATAACCCTAGTTCTCCGTATGCTTCCACAAAAGCTTCTGCTGATTTATTAGTGAAAGCTTGGGTACGTTCTTTTGGGGTTTGTGCTACAATATCGAACTGTTCTAATAATTATGGTGCTTTTCAAAACCCGGAGAAGTTTATTCCAAGACAGATTACAAACTTACTAAGAGGTTTGAAACCTGAGCTTTATGGTACAGGTTTGAACATTCGAGATTGGATTCATGTGGAAGACCATTGTAGAGCACTTTGTTTGATTATTGAACAAGGGTCTATTGGGGAAACCTATATGATTGGAGTAGATAATGAGCGCACCAATTTAGAGGTTTTGCAACTCATATTAACACACATGGGGTATCCTTCTGATTACTTTGATTTCGTAGAAGATAGAAAAGGTCATGATTTACGTTACGGTATTGACGCAACTAAATTGATTTCGGAGTTAGGTTTTAAACATAAGCATACAGATTTTGAAAAAGCTTTAAAATCAACGGTTGATTGGTATAAAACCCACGAAGACTGGTGGTTGCCTTTGATTGAAAAGAAAGAAGAATTAAATTGAAAAAGATTGGTATTATTCTAATCAGAGAAGGTTCGAAAGGTAATTGAAGTAGTTTATGAATTTGATTTTCTGTACATCTCCTTTCCAAGTTTTAGTAGCTAAGGAAATAATAAAGAGCGTTGGTGGAGATTTCCACGGTATCTACTTATCGACCTCAGACGATATTCGACATGCGCACTATTCTAAAGAGTTGGAGTCTGTTTGTTCTAAGTTTAGTCGGATTGATTATGATAGTGCTAAATTGTTTTTAGATACATTTGAAGGAACTAACATTAAAGCTTTCTATTTAGCTAGTTTAGATAATGAAACGGCTCTCAGTTTGTATTTTAGGTTAAATGTTGATTTATTTACGTTTGATGATGGTAGCACATCAGTTATACCTTTCAATTTGTATACTGAGGAATTAGGTCGTATTGTTTATAAGAGTTGGACTATTCAAGATGTGTTTGATTTGTCTAAGGCTCATTTCACTGTTTTTGAAGACTGCTCATTGTTCTCTAAAGATAAACAAATTAAATTGAGTTTAGATTTGGAACCGATTGATTTTGAGCGTGTGAAAAATGGTAAAAGTGTCAATGTGTTCTTGGGGCAGTTTTTAGGTTCAATGGTAAATAGTGAGGACTATAAATTGACGGAGCTTTTAACCAATAAAGCTTTAAGGTCTTTAGGTGACTGTCAATATTATAGTCATCCAAGAGTTAAAATTAAGTCTAACTTTAGTGAGACTCGGACGGTTTACTGTTTTGAAGAAGAAATTTATAATTTATTGAGACAATATGAGTTTGTAAATGTTTATGGTTTTTATTCAACTTCTTTATTGTTAGTTAAAGATATACCTGGTGTCCAAGTAACTAGTTTTAATACCTTATTAAATTGTTACGAGTCTAATTTGTTAAAAGACTTAGGTGTTAATCAGATTAATTTATCTGTTTCAGACACTTTTGTTGATATTGTTTTACCTGTGTATAATGGTGAGAAGACGATTAAAGACGCTATTGAGTCTGTATTGAACCAAACCTATTCTAATTTCAACTTGATTATTGTTGATGATTGTTCAACTGATGACACCTCTGAAATTTGTAAATCTTACTTTTTTGATGATAGAGTTCATTATATTAGACTCTCAGAACGTAAAGGTATTTCACATGTTTTAAATAAGGGTATCTCAAGTTCGAATGCTCACTTTATAGCTCGACAAGACGCTGATGATATTTGGTTGCCTTGGCATTTAGACTTGTTGATTTATAAGTTAGAACAAGCTAAAAACTTAGAGTTGATTGGTTCTAAAGTAGAAGTTGATTGCAATAATTTGCCTATGAAATTAGACCGTGGGGGTTTTGGTACCTTGTGCGGTGAAGATTTATGGTTAGCGTTAGCTTATAAGAACGTATTTAACCATTCCACTGTGGTATTCAAGCGTTCCGCATACTTAGAAGCAGGTGGTTATGACTCCGCGTGTGATGGGTTTGAAGATTGGCATTTGTGGTCTCGTATAGTTACTAAAGACAATTCTTGTATTATAGATACTGTAACTGCTTTTTATAGATTATCTGAGTCTTATGAAAATCGGATGCGCTTCCGAACTCGATTAGCAAAAAGTAGAGGACTTACGTTAGATGAGGTGATGATTTGAAAGTATTTACAATAAAAGAGGAACTTCCTTTAAGAAAGTTCGGCTTTGAAAGCAGCCAATTAGCTAGACAAGAGCTATTTACCGAACTGGGTATAGAACATAACTTGGTTTTGACGAATATAGAAAACCTAGTTCCAAATTTTGTAGAGACTTTAGATAAATTTGGCTTTAAAAATTTTTATCATTCTATCTTTGACTTATCAGATTTAGCAAGAATTGAACCTTGTTTAACTGAGAGTGACTTAAATTTGCAAAGGGTATCCACAATCGAAAAAACCAACGAAGGTTTCGTTGGTTTAGTTTATTATGAGGATGGTTCGGTTGAGTGTTATACTAGTTCTTTGCTTTATCGTTTAAATAAAGATAACACTCTTTTTGAGCTATTTGATAGTCAAGGTTTATTACTACAAGGTGATGTTTCTCAACCTTATCACAATTACGAAAATGTAAGAACAAGGGAAATAGATAATCAATGGTCTTTATTGGTTAAGTATTTAGCTGAACACTCCACTACTGAGGATAAATTCATTGTAGATATGGTCAATGAATACCCTTTACAACTCAGAAAGTTCTTCCAAAACACAGGTCGTACCTTGTTTGCATATACTCATTACAATATTTTAGACCCTCAAATGAAGTTTGTCTTACAAAATTGGTGTCAAAATTTAGTTGCAAGCCCCGTTTTGGAAGAGCGATTAGGTTCGTTTAACGTGAAATTTTTACCTCCAATTTATGTAGATAAAGGTATAGAAAGAACCTTCAGTTCAGTTACGGATTGGTGTATTGTAGGTAATATGACTTTCATAAAGAGGTGTGAGTGGGCGATTGAAGTGTTTAGAGACTTACCGTCTGATTACTCTTTGACGATATATGGTAATTTACCCGAAGGTTACACTGAGGATAACTTACCTAAAAATGTTCATTTTAAAGGTTTTGTAGAAGAAGTTCCTTACCAAAATCATCAAGGGTATCTTTCTTGCTCGCAAAGCGAGTGCTTTGCTAATTCAGCAGTCGAAGCTTCCGCAAATGGTTTAGTTTGTTTATTGTCTGATGTTGATTTAGCTCACAAATATTATGCGAATAAGTGTGATGATACTCAGCTTTTTAAAACCTCAGAAGAGTTGAAATCTTTGCTATTAACATATCGAATTGGCAAGTGCTTTAAGTCTTCAAAGTATTATTCTTGCTATATAAAAGATTTTGTGTTAGAATTATACAGTAACTTAATTTTAGGTTAATTCCTGTAGGTTTTATAAGCTAGAGATAGTAGTAAAACCTTTACCTTCCTTAATTTGTGGAAGGCTTATGTTAAATTTTATAATGTGAGGTACAGAATGTTTAGAGATAACAAGCGTGAGATTTTCTCTTTCCGTAAGTATAAAAATGGACGAACGGACTCAAAACTAATTGGTGCAGCAATTCTTGCACTTGGTATTGGTTTGGTAACAACACAATCAGTTTCGGCAGATGTTGTAAATGGAGCAGGTGGTTCTGAGGTTGCACTAGTAGATAGTACAGATAAAACGACTTCTGCAAACACAAATACATTCACAGATGATACTAATACTGGTAAAGTTGCCAAATTCGATGCAGTCTTAAATAAAGGTGTAGCTGAACCAACTAAAGCTAACGAAAACAAAGGTGAAGCTGACGGTACTGATACTGTAAATCTTACTTCTGAAACTACTGTAAATTACAAGTTGGAAGAAGATAAGTCACTTTTGAAAACTGAAACAGTAGCAACAGGTTCGGGAACAATTACAACTCCTTACGATAAGAAAGGGCTTGCCGCTGACACAGACGGTAAAGACTACCGTGAATCAACTGCTAACAAGAGTGGTATCACCGTTTCTGATGAGACTGGTAAACAAGACACTATTGAAGCAAATGGTAAGGTTTATGAGCGCACACGCTCAGAAGTTGAAGGTGCAGACAAAGCTAAGTACAGTAAAACTCAATTCAACGACCTCGAAGCAAGTGTATCTCCTGAGGGTATGCACAACAAACTAGGGGAAATTGATTATACCAAAACTACTGGTAAAGTTTATCTTGTCGAAGAAACTTCTGACGGTCAATACGGTAAGTTCGTAGAGACTAACGGGGTATCCAGCGATGAAGATGCTGTTTCTAAATGGAAAGCAGGTCTTGCAAACGCTAAAGACTTCACGAAAGCAAATGTAACTCTTCAAGAAGGTGACTCTATTCTTGTATTAGATAAAGATACTTACGCAGTAGGTGATAATAGTAGTAAAACTGTTGAAACTAGGAAACGTTACAACGGATTTACTTTCGGTAATGCAGAGAACTCTGTAAATATTGATGGAGGTTCTAGTTTTACTAACCCAACATATACTCTCAGTGGTCAGGGTTTAAGTGAGTCAGCAAACATACTAGAAGCAGGAGTTGACGGGATTTTCGGTACTTCTGATGATGTTCGTAAGAGTGTAGATGCAAATCAATTATACGATTTCGCAGATGGTGGAGATTGGTTACATGACGCTCTAAAAGAAGACTTAAAACCTTTCTTCGAACTTAAAGATTACGTTCCTTTAGACCCATCAACTAACCCAACCTTAGCCACGGCTCTTAAAAAGCACAAAATGTATGACAGAATCTACCAAATTCTGAATTTTGCTCAAAGTGAGGCAACTAGTCAAGAAGATAAAGATAAGGTCGCAGCTACAAAAGCTAAGTTAGATACATACTTAGAGGGTGTAGCCACTAAGTTAGCGGACAAAGGTGTTAAATTAGCTTATTTACCAGAAACACTTGCAAGGGGTGGTGTTAAGAAAGGTTACTACTTTACAGGCGGTCCTGCTGATTTTATGACTAGCAATGAAGCTGTAGATTTAATTTCTCCAAACGGTTCAGGGGTATCTTCAATCTTAAATGGCTTAACTTTCTCAAATCTAAAGGAAACCTCAGCTAAGTCAGGTACTGTAAAGGTTACAACTACCGTTCGTAAAGATTACACTTTAGACGATACTGGAAGTTTTAATGTAGTTACAACTACAACTAAGACTGCTATACATCTTATAGATAAAAATGTAATCTCAACAGAGACTCCAGAAGTTGAAACTATTGATTCTGAGTTTTCAGAATTAGTAAAATCAGGTAACGTAAAAGTAAACGATGACGGTTCTGTTACGGTTTCAACTACTGAAACTGCTCCAACAGTTAAGTTTTATAAGGTTGCCTCAGGTGACTCTGATAACGTAGATGACCCTAACAAAGAGTTACACCTAGCTTCCGATGGGTTATTCCATGTAACTCAAGAAGAAAGAGAACGAGACAGTCTCTCAGGTTTCAAAGCGGTAGCCACAAGCACCCATAATGAAACAACTTACAACAAACGGGAAATCATCACTCCAATTCGTGCTTATAAGGTCGTAGCTGATGGAACTTCTACGGTAACTCACTATTATCGTGAGAAGAAAGCCCCTCTAAACGTAAACTATTACTTAGAGAATACAACAACTTCTCTAGCGCCTAGTGAAAACCAAGCTGAGTTGCCTGTCAAATCTGACTACACTACTCAAGCTAAAGAAATTCCGTCTAAAACTGAAGTTCAAGACTTACCAGAAAAGACAGTCACTACTGTCACAACTTATGAGTTAGTAGCTACACCGACTAATGCAACGGGTAAGATTGAAAATGAGGGTACTACGGTAAACTATTACTACCGTGCAGTTGAAAAAGTGACTGAGGTAGCTAAACAAGTACCTGTGGTTGTAAACTATTATTTAGAGGGTACTGAAACTAAACTTGCTGACTCTGTAGACCAAGGACAAAAGGATATTGGTTCTAACTATACTACCGAAGCGGTATCCATTCCGAACAAAGTGGAAGTTCAAGACCTCGAAGATAGAGTGGTAACACGAACAACTTCTTATGAGTTAGTATCTGAACCAACTGACAAAAAAGGTCAAGTTCCAGTAGGTGGAAAAGTAGTAAACTATTACTATAGAGCGGTTGTAAAAGAAGATGTCGTGATGAAACAAGCTCCAGTTGTGGTTAATTACTACCTCGAAAACACCACTGATAAGTTGGCTGACTCAGACGACCAAGGACAGAAAGATATTGGTTCACAATATTCTACTTCTGCGAAAGAGATTACTCCTAAAGTTGAAGTGCAAGACTTGGAAGATAGAGTTATTACTAAAACGACAACTTATGAATTAGTTGCTGAACCGTCTGATAAAGAGGGTACGGTCCCAGTTGGTGGAAAAACGGTCAACTATTTCTACCGTGCGGTGGTTAAAGAAGATGTAGTGATGAAGAAAGCTCCTGTCTTGGTGAACTACTTTGAAGATGGGACAGAGACAAAACTTGCTGAGTCAGTAGATAAAGGTGAGCAGGAAATTGGTTCTAATTACACTTCTGAACCTAAAGAAATTGCACCAATTCAAGATGTCCAAGAATTGCCAGAGAAAACAGTTGTAACAACTACAACCTACACTTTGAAAGAAACTCCATCTGATGCAAGCGGTATCGTTCCAGTTGGTGGGAAAGTTGTTAACTACTATTATGTGAAAACAGTAACAGTAGATGAAACTCCTAAGACTGCTCCTGTAGTTGCAAACTACTACTTGGATGATACAACAGATAAGTTAGCGGATTCTGAGGACTTCGGACTTCAAAATATTGGTTCTGATTACTCGACTGTGGCGAAAGATATTCCTTCTAAGACAGACGTAGTAGACACTCCTGAAAAGACAGTGACTACAACTACAACATACACTTTGAAAGAAGTTCCGTCTGATAAAGAAGGTCAAGTACCTGTTGGTGGGAAAGTAGTAAATTATTACTATGTTCCAACTGTGTCTGTAAATGAAGTGTTGAAACAAGCACCTGTCGTAGCTAATTATTATCTTGAAGGTACAACTGAGAAATTGGCGGATAGTGACAACCAAGGCGATAAACAAATTGGTAGCAACTACTCTACGGTATCTAAAGAAATTGCACCAAAAACTGAGGTACAAGACTTGGTAGACCGAGTGATTACGACAGTGACTACTTATGAGCTAGTTGAAACTCCAACTGATGCAGAAGGTACTGTTCCTTCTGAGGGTAAAGTTGTCAATTACTTCTACCGTCCAGTAGTAAATAAAACAACTGTGATGAAGAAAGCGCCTTTGACTGTTAATTATTTACTTGAAGGTACGCGCGAAGCACTACATCCTCAGTCAGTTCAAGATGAGTTGGTTATTCATTCTGAGTACACAACTAAAGCAGTTGAGATTGCACCTAAAGTTGAGCGTAAGGTTGAGCGCAATAAAGAAGTAGTTACAACAATTCGCTATGAGTTAGTAGCTACTCCAAGTAATGAAACAGGTACAATTTCTGTAGGTGGTACTGTAGTGGATTACTTCTATAGAGCAGTTGTAAAAGTTGATGAATATCCAACTATTCCAAATGACGCACCTAAAACTGATTTACCTGAGTATACTAATCCAATTGGTACACCAGGCATCCCAGAGGTTCATGACAAACCAACTTACTTAGGTCATGTTGGTACACCTGGTGACTCTGAGGTTCATGAATTGCCAGAGTTCAACGGTGGTGTGGTTCCAAATGACGCTCCGAAGGTAGAAATTCCAGCTTATGACAATGGAGTTGTACCTAACTACGCTCCAATTCATGAGGTACCTGAGTACAATGAACCGCTAGGTTCTGTACCAAGTGACGCTCCGCAATTTGAACTACCAGAGTTCAAAGGTGGTGTTGTACCTAACGATGCTCCAATTTTGGAGAAACCTGAGTATAAGATTCCTATGGTATCTGAAGAACCAACACAACCTGTAGTGCCAGTAGTTGAGACTCTACAACCACAACCTCAACCACAAGCTCCACAACAACCATTTGTAGCGAAAGAGTTACCAAACACTGGTACCTCTGAGTCTGATAAACTGGTTGCATTAAGTGGATTTGGACTTCTTGGTTTGTTAGGTTTAGGGCTTAATAAACGTAAAGAAGATTAAGTTAACTAACGAGATTTAGAGAGAATACCCAAGTGGTATCCTCTCTTTTTTCATATCTTAGAAGTATCAGATTACCTCAGTTTCGATTTTAAACCTAAGAAGGTCTATTTACATCTTCTAAATTTAAAATGCGTTAGAGAGCAAATGAGAGCCTTCTATCGCTAATTGGTTAAACCTCCTTTAATACAAACTAGTTTCCACTCTGCCAAGTTCAAGTTTTTGTACTTCTTATCTTTTAGTTTAATTTGAGTTTTCTTTTAAATTTCCTATGTGAAATCCTTGCAATTTTCTAAAAATTGTAGTAAACTAATAACAGTAAGATTTCGATTAAATACAAGGAGAAAAGAGCAATTGGCGAAGAAGAAAACTAGGAAGAATACAACAAAACGAGGTAAGAAGACATCCTCAAAGTTTCTAAGAAATGTAGCACTTCTAAGTCTAGTAGGGGTATCATTTTTAGGTGGTGCACTGTATGTGTTGACAACACCAGATGCTAAAGCAGAGGAAGCGGTTCATTTAACTGATACTACGAATGATTTTATCAATCGAATTGGTGGGGTGTCTCAAGAGTTAGCTAGTCAGTATGATTTATTTCCGTCTGTTATGATTGCGCAAGCTATTTTAGAGTCTCGTTCAGGAACGTCTGGGCTTTCTGATGCTCCTTATTACAACTTGTTTGGAGTAAAGGGTTCTTATAATGGAGCTAGTGCAGTGTTTCAGACGTGGGAAGATGATGGTGCTGGGAACGCTTATACCATTCAAGACTCATTCCGTCAATATCCATCTTGGAGAGCTTCTTTAGAGGACTATGCACAACTCTTACAACTTCCTCTGTACCAAGGGGCGCACCGCTCTGTAGCAGGTTCTTATGATGTTGCAACTGCGCATTTAACAGGTCGTTACGCAACTGATACAAACTATGCAGCGAAGTTAAATAACTTGATTGCGACTTACAATTTAACTCGTTTTGACGGTGGTTCTGCGGTATCCTCAACTTCCTCAGAAGTTTCAACTAGTGGTTCTGTGTGGAACCCCCACCGTAGGTCATTTACAAGTCAAGCGATTTTAGACCAAGATAATGCTTGGTTAGCTTATGTTAAGGGGAATTAAAGAGTTATGAGTAATAACAGTTATACATTAGAAAAAACTGCTTTGGTAGATACATTTGGTTCAATCTCTGCATTGTTAGAAGTTTTATCTACACCAACAGACTACTTTGTAGATTATAAATCTATTAGAGTAGGTTCTAGATACTCTGTAGACGTTGATGTTCTTAGAGAGTTTTATGCTTCAAGTGAATGTAAGGTTGAGATTTTAATACGTGTGGTTAGCGAATCTTCCAATTTACCTATTCACGTGGTTAGACTTACTAAGGCAGGGCATTTAAACAATAAAGCTTCTGTTCACTATCGAGTTTTCAGTGCACCTTACTTTAGAGGGAGACTTAAAGCTGAGTTAACAAGTGCTCGTACTACAAATTTGATTACATTTTCTGATTTAGAAACTGTCCTACTAAGTGGCAATATGAAAAAAGACGTGTTCAATGCGTTAAGTGAAGCTACACCTAAGTTGCGAAATCACTTATTCACATGTTGCGGTATCCCAACTCAAAGCCACTAATTGCTCGGAGATTTTAAAGATGTTATTAGAAAAAGATTTTTGCCATTTAAGACTAGGTTTAGATACCTTGATTCAAGACTTTTTAAGTAGTAAAGTGTTAAATAAACACTTACCTAAGATGAAGTTAACAAATGAGGGTAAAATTATTGGTTCGATTTACAATGATCCAGTTAGAATGAATCCAACTCTCCATTTGCGATTTTACAATCGTAGTAAACAAATGGTTTTTCAGTTGCTTGTAACAAATTACTTAGATTTATTAACTGACCCAACTGAGCCTTACATTGTTTATGTAGAAGCTCACCATCTCAATTCAATCAGAGAGATTACAGAAGTTAATCAATTTGTAGTTTCTCCCAATGGAAGACTTGAAGACTTAGTTGGTTTGTTAGAGTTCATGAAGTACAATTATTTGGAGAAGGCTCTTTTGCGGTATCTTCATGAATTGTACCCAAATTTGAAAGAGATGTAATAAGTTTATGAGTAAGTTAACGGTTAGTCAAAAAGAACTATCTGAACAATTGATTTATCTATTCAAGTGGTTGGAGATTAGCTCAAGTGATTTTGATTATTTTGAGGAAATAAACTTTGAAAAAGATTATTCGTTTTCTTTAGAGGCTTTAAAGGATACAATCATTTTAAAGGTTTATAAAACTTTAACAGGTTTACCTTTTAGTTGTCTACGGTTAAATAAAGAGGGGTTTGTATTTTGTTTGGCTTTAGAAACTTATAAGTATGGTAAAAAGGTGGGTTGTTCTAAGGTTTTTGCACAAGACATTACTGAAAGTTCATTTGGTAGTGTAGAGATTTTAAGTGTTGTGATAGATATTAAGCACTATGATGTAGTCCAAACTTATTTAAAAGGTTTGCAACAATCTGCTTTTTAAAGGTTTATAGATAATAGGATGTGAAATTATGAATAATGAAATTAAAGAAATCTTAGTAGATGAGTTAAAAGCTTTAACTTTGAAATTTGATTTTATAAATGATACTAGTGAAGATATTTGGTATCCAATAAATGCATCTTGGTTTGTGGGGTTTTCTAAAGTGACTACACCTACATATACTTATATGGTTTTTAGATTACTGAATCGCCAAACTAACTATGTAGTACGTAATTTATTTATCCGTAGAGAGTTTGACACTACTCAGAATATTCATATTTACAATATTTTATGTGATATTTTGTTCAAAGGTGAGGTTCGAGAGTCTTCAACGTTAGATAATTTTGATGATTTACCTTATAACGACTTGGAAGAATTTTTGGACTACCATTTGACAGGAACTCAACAGTGGGTATTACACCACGCACTAGGTCGCTTGTAAGGAGAACTGAATTATGAGACTATCCAAAGAAGAAAAGATAGATAGAGTTGTACATTGGTTGAACCATTTATATGAGCGAGCTTACCTATATAACAAAGGTAAAAAAGAACCTATATCTGCAATCTTTGAACTAAATGACTATATTGGTGCTATTGCAGTGTCTCGCGAGCAACTAGAGGATAGAACACGCACAACTATTGGTATCGTAATTTCGACCTCATTCGGAGTACCGTTGCATCGGTTCGAGATAAGTGCTACTCACACTTATCAGCACGACCTTAATTTCTGTGCTTTCACAAGCACCCCCTACAAACATGGTAGGGAGTTGAAAGAACTGGAAACTAGTTTCACGAACCAAATAGTTTTTGAAACTTACCTTCGACAACTAGTTTTAACTAGTTGCAAACGAGATAACTTATTGACTCCTTTGGTTACTTGTTTAGAAAAAGCAAGTAACTTTATGGAAGTTCAGAAACCTTATTAGTTATTGAGAGGTGAAAATATGACAGAATTAACAAAAGACCAAAAGGAGTTGGTATCACTGCTAAGACAAGTTGGTTATGAACTTAGTCCCAGTACCTATACTGACATAAATGGGTTAATTGGTTTTGATGTTTCAGGTGGGTTTCATGTTAGATATGACCTTACTTATAGGAAAGATAGTTGTTCTCTGTTTGTTTATTTATCTTCTAGTAAACGTAAACAAACTATTCGGTTTTTAACTATAGGTCTTGGGGCTTATCATGTAAACAAATGTCCTGTAGGATATTTTTATGATTACGGTACTATGCCTTATACTAGTGAGGGGTCTTATGACCATGATAATTCGTATATGAAGGTTTATAAATCGGAAATACTTTCAAAAGAGTTAGAGGGACTTGTAGAATCTATGCCTAAGTCACATGCTAAAGCTTTCAAGATAGCTTTAAATAAAATTCCGTTATATAACCCTTAAAGGAAGGTGGTATCCAACTAATGCGCAAACTAACATGGACAACAGAAGAAAAACAAGAGTATGTAGCAGAGAAACTTAAACGTTATTATGAATCTTTAGATTCAATTTCTAACTTTGGCTTTGTGGGAACTTACACTACACAAATCAACTGTAATTCTAAATATGAGTTGGGTGTGATTTTTACTGCAACTGATTGTGGGTCTTATCTTTCTTATGATTTAGGTTTAACTCTATACAAGAAAGATAATAAGGTTGCACAACACTCTTTTAGATTAGCTTTAGATAACCCTAAAGTTTTCAGTCGAGGTCAGATTTATATTGGTTATAGTACACCTTGTTTTAGAGGGAAATTGAAAGTAGATCAATCTGCAGGGTTTACACGTTCTACTTTAGAATTAACTGAGTTAAGAAGACTAGTAATTGAGGGTATCCTCAAAGAAGAACTGGTCTCTGCGTACTTTGATGTGATTCCTAACTTAACTAACTTTGTAAACTCGGTTTATATTAAAGCAGAACACCCACATTTAAAAGTTGCAGGTTTAGAAGATGAATAGAAAAGACTTAGATTTGCAGTTAGCCAATCAACTATTACAATTTTCTGAGTTAATTAAAGAATCAGCAGACTCTTTAGTTATTTCAAACTCTTGTACTTTTATGGTTTCAGAAATGCATTCGTTTAACTTTTCTAAACTAACTGACTCTCGTTGTTTTACAACTTATGGGTTAGTGCTTGTAGATGAGGTAAACAGTAAACCGACTTACAAGATTCGCCTTATTTTTGGACTTGGTTTTGTGAAAGTTGAGTTAAAACGTTACAAAGAAAGTATTGGTGATTACATAGAACTTTACTTGGCAAAAGGTGGTCTCGCAGCTCCAAGTCTAACTACGTTAAAAGCGTTAGTGAGTAATATTCACACCACCTCTGCGGTATCCCTTTTTTCAGAGGGTCTGCGACAATTAGGTTTTGAAGGAGAAATTTAGAAGTTAGTATGGTTACAGTAGATAGAAGAGAGCTAGTAAGCAGTATCTGTTCTCAGTTTGGTTTCTTAATTTCAAATATGGGAAATTCTGAGGTAATTACCTCAATTAAAACCACACCTAGCAAAGAATATGGTGCTTATATTTTAGGTATCGCTTTAAACGGTGATTCGGTTTCTTTAACTCTAAAAACTAAGAGAACCAAACGGTCAGTGTATTCTGCTTTTCTAAAATATGGCTATATACATAGTTTAGGTAAGTTTGGTTGGTACATGCAAAGTTGTCCTTATAAAAAGGGTAAGAAAGATAGGTTTTTAGAGGTAAGTTTGTATGTGGAAGACTTAGATAATAGTTGTTTTGAGTTGCTAACGCAGGTCTTGACTACAGAAAAACATTTGAAAGCTCTTAGTGAGATGCTGGATTTATGGGTAGAAGATGTAAAAGAGGTTTTAAAATGATGCTAACAAAGAACAGACAAGCCTTAAGTGAGTTTTTAGTGGAGTTTCTTCGTAAAGAGTGGGAGATCGCTCCTTATACAAATGGTGTAGTTTTTGACACCTCTCTTATCTATGAGTTCCGCTTTCTTCGAGATGATTCTGAAATTGAAATAGCCTTATACACTTATAATGTAGGCAAAGAACACGTTTTAAACTTTATCCTTGAAGATGGGTTTGTCTATTGCCGAAGCATTCGCAAGGGTTACACAAAAGACGGGGTTTACCAAGAAGTTCGATTTAAGTTAGACTATGAAGCGTTCAAAACAAAGAAATTAAGTAAATTTGATGAGTTGATTGAATTTATTAGTTCAGATGAAAGGGCATTGGTCATGTTGACTGCCCTAAAAGAATTACACGGTGAGGGTTAATTAGATGAATTTGACAGATAAAGAATTGAAATCTCTTAAAAAATCAGTTGAAAATGTCCTTGAAGAAGTGTCTAAGTTTGTACCTTACGAGGATAAACAACGACCTTTGAACAATAGAAAGTACACGGTTTCCTATAGAACTTACCCTAATGAACTATATGTTGAGATTTATTGCAAATCTAACATTGCTTATTACTTTTCTGTGGAAGATAACGGTGGTAGTTACAAGTTAACAGGTTGGTCTTACCGTAATAATAAACCCGATACTTCTAATATGTTTACTATGTATCTAGCTAAAAATTATTCAGGTTTACATAAGTCTAATCTTGATGCGATTGCAAATTCTGTTTCATCTAAAGAACGTTTGAAAAACTTGTGTACCGTACTTGATTTGGTTGTTTTGACAAATGATATGGTTAAGTGGGAATCACAAGGTTAATTAAATTTTGTTTTGCTGATATAGGAGGTTTAAATTGGACTTACTAAATGGTTTATTACATTTCTCGGACGGCACGTCCTATCCCTATAACCCTTACCTTTTTAATAGAGATTCTTGTATAGCTTACTCTATTCAAAGAGGAGAGTGGTTGGTAACAGAGAACCTTCTTAGGAAGTTAATTGGGTTGTTTAATGTTGTAGAAGTTAATTACGCAGGTAAAAACTTAGTTATTGTGAAAAGTGCTGAGAACTTTTATGTGGAAATTAAGTTTACAGAGAAGAAGATTACCTCAGTACGAGTACTTCAGTTCTTCAAATGTCAAAACAAAGGTTTTGAATTAGTTCCTTATAAAACTATGAGAGGGTATCTACTTTGTGATGAGCTTCCAATTTCGCTTGATGAGAAGGTTTCAATTCCATTATTCCAGTTAGAGATGGAGTTAGGTGCCTTAGTGTCAGTTATGTTGACTAAGTTTCATGGGTTTAAGTTTGAGATGGTTTTAGAATAAGGAGTATATTTATGGCAAAAACCGATATTGTAAAGGTTCGTAAACGTTTAGTGGGTTTTAAAAGGGTACCTACTTTAATTGAAATTGGTGATTATAAATCCTCTGTTCCTATGTATTATGTTTTTCAATTAGACCCTATAACCCAAAATACTAAATTGTTATCTCTTACAGTAACTGATGAGTTAGGTCTTCTTTTAACTTCTGATATATACTATAAATTGGGTATTAACATGGGTTCTAGGAAAGAAACTAGCTTAGTTATTCTGTTAGCAGACTTAGTGTTAGCTAATAAATCAAAGGTTGTCTACTCTAAAGGAACATTATCAAATATGTATAAGATTACTTTAGAATTAGATAGTTTTGAGCAAGGTAGATTGACTTATAAACTATTTGCTGACAGTAATTTTTATGCTTATCTTAATTTAGAATATAAGGGTTTAGATCAATTAGGGTATAACACTTTAGGTATAGATGATACTGTGTCTGATACTTTAAAGGATGCTATAAGTATTGTTTACTCTATCTTATTGAAAGATTATAGCAGTGAGAAAGAGTTAGTTTACTTATGTGAGAAATTAAGTAAATATTATACTCCTACGCTTTATTCCCAATTAAGGTCTGAGAAAATTCAGTGGTGATAATTTATGCAAACGAGAATTATTTTAACAGTAGGTTGTGTTGGTAAAACATATCTCGACAAAACGTACACAAACGTTTACGACTTTGATAAACATACTTTAGATTACAAGTATGACAAAACAGGATTTGAACATCTATCTAATGAAGAGTTTAAAAGTCTGCCAAATCGTAAAATCAATGAAGGTTGGTTTGACCGTTACATGAAAGACTGGTGTGATCTTATTGACTCAGGTAAGTATGATGTTGTAACAGGTTGGATGCAACAAGATTGTCTTAACTATTTAGTCGATAAGGGGTATCCAGTAGAAGTTGTCCTTGTCGATGTCGGAGACTATGAGTCAGTTTATAAAGAACGCAGTCAACGTCGAGGTAACAATGAACAGTATTGGTATAACCTAAGAGGTTATTACGATAAAACATTAGCTCTTTATAAAGATAGAACAGATATTAAAGTGACTATTTTTGATAAACCTTATTATCTGAGTGAGTACCTAGCTTTTTCAGGTGTTCTATTAGAGAAAGCACCTAAATTGGGTGACACTTATGTGCATAAAGTTATAGAAAAAGTTGACTCGGCTTTTAGAACTGAGTATTCCTCACTGCATGAACTATTTGTACCCTTCTATACTCAACTTGTTTTGACGGCTTTAACATTAAATGTTGAAATAACTGAGGAAATGGTTCACGATGCTTGGTCTGTATCAAAGTACAATGAAGATAATATGATTGCTCACAATTCGATGATTCCGTTCGATTATTTAATTAAAGAAGTTCAAATTTTAGATACTCTTTACGCTGATAAGCTTAATGATGTATTGAGTTATTTCAAAGGTCTGCGAAATTTAACTAGGAGTGAGGGTTAGAATGAGAGTTCCAGTTTTCTTAGAGGTTACAGAAATTCCAATAGAATATGTTGGTTTGTTCTTGTTAATTGTTTTGTGTGTAATTCTTCAAATACTAATAGACGGTAACAGAGATTAAGAGGTTTTATATGCTAGATTTACAACTATTAAATAAAGTAAATGAGGTGGAGAAACAGACAGGTCAGTCACTACCTAGTTTACTGTCTAAAGTTCCTTTGGGAAATGTACTAACAGCTTTTAAGGAGTTACAAGTTTCTGACTTAGTTGAGATGGTAAGTAGTGTATCGATATCGAAACTAACGCACGGTTTAACTATTATCACTCCAGATGGAATTTCTCAAATTTCTGCTTCTAAATTAAAGTTAGTTTTGAAGTATGGTAATATGACAACTGTTGAACAACTTCAGTCAAGGTTTGGTAGTAGAAGTGTTATAATCGCTATAAATAAGTTAACTGAGATTGAGTTAAAATCTTTACTTGAGGAAGATAACTTTGAAGTTATGTCGAAAGTTATAGATGACTTAGCTTTCGAAAATAATAGAGGTGTTTAATGTCAACTCATAATGTAATTAAATTTTCTACATATACAGGCAACTTTGGTCTTAAAATACCTTACCTATTAGAGATAGGGTATCCCTATGAAAGCAATTACACTGCTATCTACTATACTATAGGTGATTTAACTTTTTATACAAATGCAATCTTAGATATTAGTTATAACTTAGCTGATGGAACAGTAATAAATCCATATAAGTTATATAATTTGGGTTCAGGTTCTAAATCGAGGGTTTCTATTACAAAGGAAATTTTGAGATTGATAGTAGTAGAAGGAAAAGCTAAAAGAACATATAAAGTAGGAACATTATCCAGAGATTTTGGATTTGAGTTCGAGGTGACTGCAGTTTCTAGTTCAAGATGTAGTATTATCGTTTCAGTCAGTGACGGGTCTAAGTTCTATGTAACTATGAACTTCTATTCATTGGTTGACGTTATGAAATTACAAGACTCTGACCTTAGAAAACAGTTGTACTTAAAGTTATTAAGCGATAATTTCCCAGATAAAGAATCTTTAATACAGTGCGCAGAACAACTTTATAGCTTGAACTCTTCAAACTCAGATGGGGTATCAAATGCAGGTAAGTAAACCATGGACTCGTCAAAAGTTGACACAAATGCTTTATCATGCGTTCATTGGTTCTTTGGCTGATAATGCGATTGAAATTGGTTGGGTTCTGTGTTTTAGTCTGTTAGCTGATAAAAATTTAGTAGAAAGAATAACTGTTCTCTTTGGAGTAAACGCTGCCTTTTGGGTTATATTGTCGTCAACTTACTATACTGCTCGAACTTCTATGACTGCAACTTTACCTAAGTTGATAGAAAAATACGGTTTAGGTTTAGAGTCTAAGGTAGTTAAAAATCATATCTACTTATTTTATCTGATGCTCTTACCTTCAGCTATAGGTAGTTTTATGTTTCTACCGAAACTTCTCCTCATATTAGGGGTATCTCCATCCGATTTATCCTTCTACACACCTTATTTCCAACTTTCGATTGTTTCGATTTTAATTGCAGCTCCTTGGGCTATATTTATTCCTTCTTATTTGAGAACTAGAGGTAGAAGTAAAGAAGCTACAGTCTTAGACCATAGTATAGCATGGTCTATGTTAATCGGTATCTTCTTTACGACTCATGTTTTGCACTTAGGTGTAAACACAGCTTTGGTTGTAAACATGATAGCCAATGCCATTCCTTTGTACTGGTTCTTGTGGAAGAAGCCAATGCCTCAGTTCTTCTCTAAAGGTTTTGAGTTTTCTTGGAAAGAAATACGTTCTTATTGGAAAATTGTAAAATGGGAACTGGTAAGGAGATTAGCACCACGTGTATCAGCTATTATTGGTGTTGGACTAACTATTACAGTCAATCCAATTTATGCTGCTATTAAATATTGGATTTCTAACTTAATGATGTTACCCGAAGGTTGGGTAGACTCGATGGCAGGGCTACTAAATAGTCATGTTTCTCGAAATGTTGGTTTAGAGGAAGAGGTTCCGTACAAAGACAATAAATTTGTCTTTTGGAAAGCAACTATTGGAACAGTCTTTTCAATCGCTTTAATCTATTTGATTGCTTATTTCGGTTTAACTTGGTTGCCTGAGTCAATCTATCAAGGGATTATTTCGCCAATACTTTGGGTATTTTTACCTATTGAGATTGTAACTAAATTGCGTTATTATATGTGGCTCTCAATCAGTCGTTCGTATCGTCATGATTTGAATGGTGTCGCTCAACTTATTTATGCGATTCCAACTGCACTATTAACACCTACTTTGTTATGGTTGTTCTTACACCACTTACAACTTAGCTTTGAGTCTATCTTTGCGGTTGGAGCTATTGTCGGAACAGTGCAGTGGTTAGGTACAGAGATTTACTTTAAAGCTAAACTATCGAAAGGGGTTTTATGAACTCAACAGATTTAACTTGTGCTTCCTTCTTTGCAGGGGTAGGAGGTATCGATTTAGGGTTTGAAGAGCAAGGGTTTAGAACAATTTATGCAAATGAGTTTGATGCGAAAGCAAGAGAGACTTTTGCATTAAATTTTCCTCATGTTCAGTTGGATGGCAGAGATATTCGAGAAGTGTCTGCTTCTGAGGTTCCTACTGTAGATGTTATTGTTGGTGGCTTTCCTTGTCAAGCTTTTTCTATTGAGGGGTATCAGCAAGGTTTTTGTGATGAAAAAGGTCGAGGAACTTTGTTCTTTGAATTAGCTCGCATTATAGAAGAAAAGCAACCGCAAGCTATTTTCTTGGAAAATGTAAAGAATTTAGTGAATCATGATAAAGGAAATACTTTTAAAGTCATTCTAAAAACCTTAGAAGAGTTGGGTTACTTTGTAAAATATCTAGTTATGAACGCTGCTGACTATGGAAACATTCCTCAAGGAAGAGAACGTATTTACATTATAGGGTTTAAGAACGAGTCGGTATCTGAGAAATTTCAGTTCCCAGAAAAGGTTGAACTAACAAAGAGTGTATTTGATGTTATTGACTTTAAAGAAATAGTAGAAGAGCAGTATTATTATAGGGAAGATAAGCACTATTACCCTTTGTTAAGAGACAATATTGTGTCTGTAGGTAGCATTTATGAGTATCGTAGAGGAAATACGATTAGAGAGAATAAAAGCGGTGTAGTGCCTACTTTATTGGCTTCTATGGGTACTGGTGGAAATAATGTTCCTCTAATTTTGACAGAAACTGGAGAGATTAGGAAACTAACTCCAAGAGAGTGTTTCAACATTCAGGGGTTTCCTAGTTCGTATAAATTCCCAGAGAAAATGGCAAATAGTCACTTATATAAACAAGCAGGGAATAGCGTAGCGGTACCTGTGGTATCCCGGATTGCGAAGCAGATTAAATTGGCTTTAGAAGGTTAATAAAACCTTTTAGGTAGTGTAACTTAGAGAGGTGAACTTAATGAGAAAAGAATACATTAAAGCATATCCAAAGTACAAACAAGATGCTTTTCTTAAAATAGCAAATATCGTCAAAGGTATGCTTGAGGAAACTGAGTTCTTTAATGCTTATATTTGGCTTTATGGTAAACCTGAAGAACTTTATTTAAGATACCATAGAAATGACTTTTCAGAAGAAATTAAAAACTCTACTGGAACTGTTGTTGAGGGTGTGAGTATATGGGTTGGTGGATATTGTGCTTTTACTTTTAAAGGTGATGAGATTCACTCTTTGTACTATCAAGATAGAACTCACTTAACGGAAAAAGAATATGAGATTTTGTATAAAAACTTAGATGTACTTCACAGGTTTTCAGGTGACCGTTACGCAACCGTTCCAATGAAAATTGGAGATATTCAACAGTATACGATTGGGTTTAACAAATCGGAATTTTTAGGTATTTGGGGTGATAGTTACAAGGAGTTAAAAGATTTGTGTAAAGGTAGACAAAAGGGTGGTTCGCATGAGTAAAACTAAAAGACAACAACTCCAACGATCTTTGGAGAAAATATTTGATAAAGTTATTGGTTTAGTTGATGATGTAAATGGAGAAACGATTGAGGTTTCGGACAGATACTTAGTTTATGTAGAGTTGGCAAAAGATTTGATTTATTTGTCTTTGGAAGATAAACGATCGGGCAATAGAGTTCATGAACTACACATTTCGGTATCCGCTGATTTGGACGTTTTCTTCTCAGGTAGTGTTTATAGATCAGAAAGTTCATTACCGGCAAGTACATTAGAACACATTGTACAGTATGTTGCAAAAGGCACTCCACAATTTACCCGTGGGTTTGAAATTTTGGTAGAATCGGTTTCTACAGATTTCCAAGTAGCTTGTTTCTTGAGTGCTTTGGAAGATTAAGTTTAAATTTTGGAGGTAAATATGGCTTACGGAAAAAGTAGATACAATGCTTACAGAAAGCGTAGCTTTAATCGTAGTGACACTCAACAAAGGGAATATGCACAAGCTATGGATGAACTGAGTCAAGCTTTTGATGAACTTTCTCAATATGGTTGGTCTATTTCAAGTCACTTAGATAGTGCCTATAAGAACTACGACTATTACCAAGTTCGCTTGTCTAATCACTCCGCAGACAATCAATACCATGATATTTATGAAGGTTATTTGATTGTCAACATTAAGGCAAGTAAACTTGACTTTGTAAAAATCATTGAACACAGACTTAGTGGTATCCTCGCTAAAATTGATACTTTAGATTTAAGTCCTTATCGCTTTATAAACGTAACGAATAATGGAAGACGTTTAACTTGTTATTACAAAGGTTTTAAAACAAAGAAAGATGTGATTGAGGTTTAAGTGACATGAATAGACTGACGAACAAACAGACAACAGAACTTTGGTACTATTTGTATCAAGGGTTTAAGTTACTCGTGAGCGAAACTGTAATTCAACCTATGAGTTCGGTATCCCAAGTTTCACCGCGGTATAAAACTCAAATTCTACTAAAAGATTCTGTATTTCGCTTGAGATTGTTGAAAAATACGGTTGAGACAAACTTAGATACCGACTTAGTTCATGAAATACTGATTTATTTCGACAAGGAGCTTGACCGTGGTTCCTTTGATAGTGTTTCATGCAATACTAAGACTGGAAAACGAGATCGCGTTTCAAATGAATATTATCTCCCCAACATGCTTGATTATGATTTAAACCACATTTTAACTTCTCTAGTTGAAAATGTAGCTACACTTAAACAAGTTGAGTGTCTAAATTTAGGTGTTCGTCAATCTGGTCTTGGTTTTGACATCATTGAGGAAATAAGATATGATTAAATTTAAGTCATCTCAAAGAGAAGAGCTTTGGCGAACTTTGATGCATGTTTGTGATTTACTTCTTGACTCTGAGAAAAATCCAAAATTATGCAAAGTGGTATCCGAAGTTTCACCTAAGTATAGTTGTTCGGTTGAGTTTTCAGGGAAACAGTTTCAGATACAGTTGTTGAAGTACAATCCACAAACAAAATTGAACTCAGACTTGATTCACGAAATTAAAATTAGATTGGATGAGGAAACAGATAGTATATTCTTTAGAGGTGTTCATCCTTTTGTAAAAACAAATTATTCTGGATTTTCTTCTGGTCTTATCGTTTCTGAGATGACTTCTTCACAACTAGCTAATTTAGTAGCTCAATTAGTAGACCATATTCCAACAGTTGAGTTGGTTTCTCGGTTCAACTCAGGACTGCATAACTTTATGTGGAGTGAAGAGTATTTTGCTGCGACTGTCGGAGAAAGAGGTAACTCATGAGCAAATACACGGGTTTAAAACGAGACCAACTAGAGCAGTTGGTTATAGAAAAACTAACTTGGTTTTTGAAATATTTGGAAGGTCAGTCAGTTTATCCTATGGGTAAGTTTCCTACCGGTATCCCCTCTCCACGAGGGGGAGACTACTTGATTTGGGTAGGTTGTTCTGAGGGTACGATTTCTTTTACGCTGCAAGATACCAAAGGTTTTGACTATCACAACATTAAGATTGACAAGTTTGGCGGTAGTAGACAAGTAGTAGAAGTAGCAAGCCGACCGTTTAAAGAAACAGGTGAGCTTTGGTTCGGTAAGGGTTTAAGTCTTCGTTGTGATTGGGTTGATTTACGAGACAATCCAACTATGTTCTTAAAACAAGTTCTACCTCAGATAAGGAAGAAAGACCAAGTTTTAGCGTATTGGTTAGGTTTGACTGCAATACAAGATTATTGTTAGAAAGGGTTTGGTATGGAAACAGTATTTAAAAACAAAGAGAGACAAAACTTATTGGAAGAACTAGTAATTCTCTGTCAATCTATGGCTAACAATGGGGTACCGGATGTAGAGAGACAACTTGTTAAGGCATCAGATAGATTGAACTTAATGTACACTTCAAGTTCTAAAAACAATGGTTTGTACATAGACTTATTTAGAACCACAGGTGGTTCTATTCAACCTTATGAGCTTGTGGTATTCAAACAGAATCAAGACACTTGGGTTCATTTAGAGTACGATACTGAATTTAGAAGACGTCAACGTGTAGATGTTTTACTAAATGATGTTGTAGAACCTCTTGCAGATTTAATTAAGGGTATCCGTAGTCAAAGTCGTGTAGTTGCTTTTCTTCATGCTTTACGTTTGAACTTACGAGGTTTTATTTATTGGGAAGATTAGATAGAGAGGTGGTTTGCTATGTTTAAAGGTTCAAGAGGTGTGCGACTTCAGTACAAGAAGTCAGATGGTAGTTATGATTATGTTCAACCGGTAATTCTACCTAATGGCGAGGGTATTTTAGTTCATGGGAACACCCATTTAGGTACACCTATACATGCGATTGCAGAGGTTGATTTAAAAAGGTCAAGTGATTTAGATTATGCTTATAGACAATTTGTAAGTATTTATGGTTATACAGCTAAAAACGTAGCTTATGATTGGGCTGAATTGATGGGGTTTGCGGAACTATTTGCTGATTAAAAATGGAGGTGTAAATGATTTTTAGAAGTAAATTAAAAGAGGATTTATTTCATAAGTTGAGACAGTTTATTATTTGGTATCAATATGTTTTATCAAAAAAGCAGATATATTCTGTGGTAAGAACTGTAGCTTTAACTAATCGTACATATTTGAAGTATAAACATACGGAAAATCATTATGTTTCATTAGATTTAGTGGAAAGTAATCGGTCTCTATTATTTCAAATAGGTTTTAGTTTTAGGTCTTTAAATGGTTCAGATTATGTGACTATTGACTACATGGATAAAGATGGGTTAGGTTCTTCTGGCACCTTTGCTTTGGAGGATAGTGAGCAAATTGTTGAATTTCTTATTCAACTGATTAAATTTATTCCATCTGAGTCTTACTCAAAACATTATTTGAATGTTTTCAAAAATGACATTCGTAGTTGGTTGGTTTAAATTTTAGAAAGGTGTTGGATATGGCTTTCAGAAACAGAGCAAAACAAGCCTTATTAGATGAACTCCTGTACTTGTGTGATTGTGTAATTACTGCAGGTGGTTTCAAGAAATCGGGTCGTAAGCGTGAGTTAAAAGTTACGCAGAAGTACGACACTTATTATGATATAGATGAGCATTATCCTAATATAGAAATCACCTTGCTAACAGGAGAACATAGAAAGGTTCATTCTTTAGAATTAAACTTCCTACCTTGGAGGTTTGAGCATAATGTTCACCTTATGTCTTCGTATCTTTTAGATAGTTTAGATTGGGAAGAGAGTAATGTTTGGGTTAGTTTTGCAGACAATAAAAAGTTAGAACAAGTATTGTCTGATTGGATAAAATCAATTCGCAGTTCTCTACAAGTGCAGCTTTATTTAGATATTTTGCAAAACTCTCTAAAAGGTGTTTACTATTAGATTTAGTAAGTTTTAGTATAGTTAGAAAGATAGGTTGAGGATTAGTTTATGGTTTTCAAAAGTAAAGTTAAAGAAGATTTGTTTCATCAGTTGAGAGAGTTCATATTTTGGTATCACTACAACAAATCTAAAACTTCAGTAGCCACTGCAGTGGGTTTTGTGTCGTTGACTAGTCGTACATTTATTAGGTATAAGCATACTGAGAACCATTATATTTCATTAGATTTAGTAGATGGTACTCGAACTCTTTTGTTTAAATTAGAGTTTGGTTTTTGGTCTTTAGATGATTTAGCTTATGTGACCATTGCTTATACTGATAAAGATGGTGTAGGTGAAACTGGAACTTTTGTTTTAGAGAATAGTGATGGTATCGCTGATTTTCTTACTCAAATGATTAAATTTATTCCGTCTGAGTCGTATCTAAAGCACTATTTGAATGTTTTCAAAGATAGTGTTCGTAATTGGTTAGCTTAAAATAAAGAAAGTAGGTAAAAGTTATGGAAAATACAGTAGTTTCCACACGTGGTATCCGCCTTTTGTTTAAGAAGAAAAATAACGGTCATCTTTATGCGCAAGCTGTTATTTTAGAAGATGGTCGCAAGTTGGTCATCACAGGTTCCACTTATGGAGCAGGTGCCCCTATTACTGCTTTAGCTGAAGCAGAAGTAGCTCGCAAAAGCGACTTAGAGTGGGCGATTAAAGATTTAGTTAATCATGGTTATCAACAAATTGATGGTTCTGCTCATTATGATGAATTGCGAGAGATTAACAACTATATGCCTTATGATAGTTAAGGTAACAAAAGAAAGCAGGTAAATTATGAATAACATTCAATTCCGTTTTGAAACTTCTTATGGTTATAATTTCGTCCAATTTGTGATTTTGGATGACGGTCGTAAGTTTGCAATTACTGGGCAAATGGGTGTAGGGTTTGCTATCTCACCTAGATACACGATTTATGTAAAGAAAAAGTCTGACTTGAAAGAGTTCTTAGATAGAGCGGTTAAATTTGATGGTTATGTGTTAAAGGATAATTACACTGATAACTTAGAGCTTCAAACATACGAAAACCACGTTCTTCGTTTTGATACTAATTAGAACTTCGGAGGGTATCTAATGCGAAATTTCGCCCTATATGATCCAAGCAGCGGTCAATATGTTTCTTATGTAGCTTTCAACCGTAAAACTAAAAGTTATGACATTGAGTTCACACGTGATTTGCACTCTATTCGCTTTTGGAAGATGAAGTCAAGCGCAGAAGGACAAGCACAGAGAGTTTTCGATTGGAATCGAAATGTGGCGCTTGAAGTACGAGAACTTAGATAGGGTTTTTTGATAGAGAACTTCAACTTTGGTTGAGGTTCTTTTGATTTTTTATGTTCTATGCTTACTTGACAAATAAGCTTTCTTTTGCTATACTAAATAAAAGAAAACATTGAGGTAGAAAATTATGCTAGAAACAAACAGAACAAATGCAAATACCTTTGTTGTATCCCAAGCGGTGACAGAGTTGGTTGCCAACAGTATTTTGAATGAGGGTTTAACTTTACTCAAAGTTGCTAGTGGTGGAGTTAATGAAGATACACAAGTATATTATTTCTCAAACAACATTGGACACATGCTACCAACCGATAAGTTCCCAGATACAGAATTTGCAGTTAAACTTGTCTTTCTCAAACGTGAGAGTATGAAAGTGGATGAGCGCTTAACTGAGCGTAACCTTTTTATCTACGGTATCGACAAATTTACTGTTTCTCAGGCTTATACTGACAATAATGTGGCTGCAACAGGTTTTCTAGATTCTCTCTATGAGCAATTAAGTCATGAAACTATTGCTGAGTTCTACATTTATGAGGAAATTTTGTTTACCTCTCTGAATGATTTGATCGATTTTTATTTAGCAAACAAACAATAATAGAAAACATCCCCCTAAAACCTCTCAGATTGCCTCAGATTTGATTTTAAATCTACGTTTGATTATTTATATGGTTTAAACTTAAAATAGCTTAGAGAGCGTCTTAGAGGGTTTTATTGGGGAAGGAAAAGATGAACAAGAAACTCGTAGCAATTTGGGCGCAAGACACTAAGGGTATCATTGGCAAATCGAATAAGCTACCTTGGCACTTACCGAAAGACTTGAAACATTTTAAAGAGATAACACTAAATCAAGCTATTTTGATGGGTCGAGTTACTTTTGAGGGTATGAACAAAAGATTTCTCCCTAACAGAGAAACTTTGATTTTGACTAGACAATCGGACTACCAAGTAGATGGCGCAACTGTTGTAAAAAGTGTAGAAGAAGTTTTGGATTGGTTTAAAAATCAAGATAAGACCCTCTATATCGTAGGTGGCAGTCAAGTTTATAAACTATTTGAACCTTATGTAGATGAGTTGGTTATTACACAAGTTCAAGCTGAAGTAGATGGGGATACTTATTTCCCTAAAGACTTTGACTTTTCTAATTTTTCTTTAATTTCTAGCACGGTTTATGAGAAAGATAATCAAAATGAGTTTAATTTTATGGTTGAACGCTATGAAAGGATATATTTATGAGAGTTGGTTCCTACATTGAGATAAAATATAAAACAAAAGGTGGAGAAATTCAATATTCCACTCAAGAAGTCCTCCAATTTGGTTATAGCGAGCGTTATGGTTGTCAAGTTGTAGTTGTTGATAAAGACTCCCCTATGTACTTTGCATATCCTTCTGGGGAGTTGTTGCTTTCTTTGAACTTTGAGTCTCAGATTGCAAAAGCTAGAGTTATTTCTTGGTCTGATCCCTACAAAGAACATTATGGTGATTTTTACTACTAAATTAGCAAACTCCTTGACTTTCAAGGGGTTTTATGCTATAATTAAAAGAAAGTTAAATAGGTGGTTTAGACGATATGACTAAGAAATATGTGGAAAATGAAGAGTTGGTAAATCCCTCTCGTTATACTCAGAACAAGATTGAGTCTTGGGATTTTTCTTTGTATTCTTGCTTTCCTCACATTATTGCTACAGTTACAGAATATGTGATTCGCTACAAACATAAAGGTGGTATCCAAGACTTAGAAAAAGCTCGTATTTGGTTGAGAAAAGCTAAAGACTCTTATAAGTACCTTACCTTGTGCGCTCCTAAATTAAGTGCTTCTGAGTATTTAGAGTTAGCACCTGAAGTAAACAAAGAGAATTTCGCAGACTTGTCTGAGGAACAGTTGGGTATCCTCAGAACGGCTCAAACTTTAACGATGAGCTTAGATGATGAGCGTATTTTCAAAGAGTGTATTGAGATTATTGATAAGTATTTGGAGTTGTTGATTAAACAGGAGGGTGAAGTATAATGACTGTTTCAGAATTGATTGCGTACTTGTCGCAATTTCCACCAACAAGTTCTGTGGAATTGAAGATTTCAGGTTTTGACGACTCAGAAGATGGTCGTCTGAACTTATTTGGATTTGTAAATGAGGTTGTAACAACAGAGGTTGGGTATCCACAACTCATTGCAGAATTTGATACTGCAGAACCATATGATTGGAGTAATTAAGATGTTTAGTGATTATTTTAAACATAGATTAAAGGTTTTTAAAAGGTCTTTAGTAGGTTCCTTTTTATGTAGTTTGCTTTTATACTTTATTTTATCCTTCCTAGTTGAGTCACGCTCTTTCTTTACAGAGGTTTCTTTTGTTTATAACTTTTTAGTAATTGGGTTGTTACTTTTACTTATTTTCGGTTCTAGTGTGTTCTTTGTTTCTTTCTCATACATACTATTTGGAGATGATATTCGGAGAGATTTTTATGGTAATGTTGAAGTTGACTTTATGAACCTCTTTAATTTATATGTTTCTAAGGTTTTTCCAAAAGAATTTAAAGAGTCAGTTAAGTTTTTAGAGAGGTAGTTTAGTGTTGTCTTGGTTTTTATTATTAAGAGCAATCCATTTAACGATTGTTGCTTTCTTTTATTTTGTATGTTTTGCCTTTGCACTTTATCCAGATACTAAAAGCTACTTTTGTTACTTTAGCAAAGTCCGTTTTACTTTAAAAACTCTGTTAGCAGTATTTTACTTTGTTGTTTTCTTTGAACTTCATTCTATAAGTGAGCTTTCACAGTTCCACTTGTTGGTATCCACATTGCTGATTTTGCTTGATATAGCTGAGGTGTGGTCTCGCAGTTACAGGACTTATGGTTTTAAACTAATTAAGAGAACTATAGGTAAAGCAGCGTATTTCTTTGTTTGATGTAGAAAGTTGGTATTTTAGGTATGGTTCATGAGTTAAAAATTGCCCCTAATTACTTTGAGAAAGTTGTCTCTAAAGAAAAGACTTTTGAAGTTCGCTACAATGATAGAAATTTCCAAGTTGGGGATATTTTAAAGTTGATGGAATATGTAGATGGTTCTTATACAGGTCGTTCTGTTTACGCTAAAATAACTTATATTCTTAGAGATTTTGAAGGTCTACAACCAAATTTTGTAGTTATTTCTATTGAGTTGATTTAGAACGAGGTCTTACATGAATTTTAACCCAGAGTTAAATAATATTTTCAACTTAGGTTTACTTATTGGTTTTGCTAGTTTGTGGGTTTTCCACGTGCTTTACTTTTACCTTCCATTCTTTGATCCTTCTTTCCGTAGTAGTGTGAAACTTAAAGATAGTGATTTGAACGCTATTTCAAATTTCACAATGGAAGTAGGGGTTGGATTGGTTATCGGGTTAGGTGTGATTTCGTCTTTATCTTCTAAATGGTCTGACGCAATAGGTTATATTTACGCACTCCTTTCTACTTTAGCTTTCTGCGTGATTTGGCGCTATGTTAGAGCGCATTGGGATTCAGATTAAGAGGTGTCTGATGATTATTTTAGGTTTATTTTGGTTTTCTTGGGTTGCTTTCTTATTTATTTTAAAGAACACACCTGAATTACAACATTATTTAAGGTTTAGTGATATTCAAGCAACGAAGTCTTTAATTTTTAGTTTAGTCTTTGTAAGTTTGTCTTGTTTAAGTTTAACTATAATTACTGCAGTTGGTTTAACTTATTATTTAGAGAGTATAGCTCTTATTTTAACTGTAATAGGTTCTCTAGTTTCTCTAAGATTATCGCTGAAAGGTTGAGATATGGCTAAAAAGAAATCAAAATTCTATGCAGTCCGCAACACCAATCAAATCTTCGAAAATTGGTCAGACTGTGAAAGAGTCGTGAAAGGTACAAAAGGTGTCGAGTTCAAAAGTTTTCCAACAAGAGAGCAAGCAGAAGCTTATTTGAGAGGGGAAGAGCCTGTTCTCTCTAAGAAGAAAACACAAGAACCTGTACCTTATGTTTCTGAGAGTGGTATAAGAGGTACAATCAAAATGGCAGAGGACTCTGACCCACTCACTTGGGGTATCGAGGGTTTCGTCTATTCGATTGATGGTTCTTTCAATAAAGATACTCAAACTTACGGTGGAGCTTTTGCTTGCTATGAAAACGGAGTTTTATTGGACGCTCAAGCAGTTGCAAATAATAAACCTAATTTCGCAAGTTCAAGAAATGTAGCAGGGGAGGTTTGTGGGTTTGGTTTAGCGATTGAAGATGCGATTAAGCGCCAACTTAGTAAGATAACTGTAGTTTGCGACTATGAGGGTATCTTCCGTTGGACTGCTCCTAAGTCTGTTAAGGTAAATGAACAAGCCTGTTGGGGTATGTCTTTGAAGAAGCCTGTTGGAAAATATCACGCTTATGTGTTACAAAAAGCCAAAGAAAACGGCATTGACGAGATTGACTTTATTTGGGTCAGAGGTCACAGAGGTCTTAAAATAAATCAGACTGTGGATAAGATGGCGAAGAAAGTTGTCGGATTGAAGTAAAAGAAAGAGGTATATTTTATGAAATTTGAACCGTTTGAGCTGAAAATTGGTCGTAGAACTTATACGATTACAGAAAATGATCGTATTTTATTTAATGGTAATTGTTACCAATTAGTCACTCAAACTTCTGGAACTAGTTGGAACAGTGCGACTCCAACTTTAGCAAAAACAAAAGTAGCGAAGTATATTAAACAAGGGTGTCTAGTGGAAGGTTCCAAAACTCAAAGTTATGGTGTTCCTATGATTTATTACCGTTTCACGGGTTGTCCAGAAGAGTAAGAGGTAAGACTTATGACTACTCTATTCCAAGACTACTTAGGTCATAACCTATTAGATATAGTAGCTCGTTCAACTGTCTTTGAAGACTATGTTCTAACAAAGCAAGAAGTCCAACAGATTGTGAATACACATTTTGAACCTTTTCTATTTGGGTACAAGACGAGGAAAGAACTTCTAAATCTTTATGAAGCTTGGATTTTTGTTCACTTGTTTAATTCTTCTGATGTGAGTTTGGCTACTTTTGAGGACTTGCATGAAATTATTTCAGATGGAGTGACTGACAAACCTCAATTAGAAGGTCATTTTCGTTCAGAAGATACACAAGTAGTAATAAGTGATTCAACCTACCTACTACCTTCGGTATCTCGAACTGAAGCGCAAGCTGAGTTTACAAGGTACTTCCATTTGTTAAAAGAAAAACTCAACTCTGATTATGAAGAACGTTACGTTAAAGTAGACCAAATCTTACATTTCTATGTTTACCTCATGCGCAGACAGTTCTTCCACGATTGCAATAAAAGAACTGCAACATTGTTTGTTAACTTATTGTTTAATTATTGTGATTTAAACTGTTTCCTTTGGTTCCCAACTTTAGAAGAATTAGATAAAGTTTTAGGTAGATTGAAGTTGTGCTATGAGATTGGAGATTTCGGTACGGACAGTGCCTTTGTCGATTATATCAGTTCAACTTGTTTAATAGATTTAAGTGTTTAAACCCTTGACTTTAAAGGGTTTTTATAGTATAATTAAAATATGATTTCAATGAAAGATGAGGATAGAGATGGATATAAACTATTGCAAGTATTTAACAACACTACCTTTGATGATTCGTCCTTTGAGTGGTTATGGTTCTTGGAGGGGTATTTATTCGGAGCCAGCCTTGTTTTTTGATACGGATTCTGACTTTGTACCTATTTCAACATTAGCTGATGCACTTGATGATTTGAGTTCTGGAAGACCATTTGAGGGTTACAAAGGTGGTCGTTACTGGTATAACGATAGTTCTCCTTTACATTTTGAGAGTAGTTATAGAAGTTGTTCTGACAATCCTCTTTCACTCTATTTATCGCCAGAGTCCGTTGCTTCTTTGAATGGTATGGTTTAACTTATGACTTCTATTGATTTACAACAAGGCGACTGCCTAGAGCTGATGAAGAACATCCCAAGCAAAAGTATCGACTTAATTTTGTGTGACTTACCATACGGAACGACAAGAAATAAGTGGGACAGTATTATAGATTTAGATAGGTTGTGGGTTGATTATGCCCGTATCATAAAGGATAATGGTGCCATTCTCTTATTCGCTCAAACTCCATTTGATAAGGTTTTAGGTGTATCCAATCTCAAACATTTGAGATATGAAATCATTTGGCAAAAGACCGCTCCAACAGGTTTTCTAAATGCTAAAAAGATGCCTATGAAGGCTCATGAAAACATTTTGGTTTTCTACAAGAAATTGCCAACTTACAATCCTCAGAAAACGCAAGGTCATACTCGTAAAGTAACAAGTAACTCAAGTAGACAGAAATCCGTTGAAAGACAACAAATTAAAGCAGCAGTTTCAGCCACAAACTATAACTCTTATGGGGAAAGTTTAGAGGGTTATGATTCTACAGAGCGGTATCCTCTCAGTGTTCAGATTTTCGCTAAAGATCAACAGAAAGAAAACTACCATCCAACTCAGAAACCTGTTGCTTTGTTAGAGTGGCTTATTAAAACCTACACTAATGAAGGTGATTTAGTTTTAGATAACTGTATGGGAAGTGGTTCTACTGGGGTTACTTGTGTGAATTTAAATCGTAATTTTATTGGGATGGAATTGACTGAGCAATATTTTGAGATTGCCAAAGAAAGAATAGGGAAAGCATTAGAGAAGAAAGATGAACAAAAGACAGAAAAAGAAGATAGGACTCCTTCTTCCCAAGAAGATTAAGAGCTTGGTACGAAGATATTCTACCTTGCACTTGAACCAAGATGAATTAGGTGGAACATTTGATTATGGGTATTCTTTTGATGAGCGTGGTTTCGGCAACGGGTTGAGTCCTTATAGTACCTTAACAGATAAAACCAACACTAATATTTACAAAGATTGTGCTAC
>ERZ773250.58-NODE-58-length-76203-cov-8.534538_pt1 | contig 76203 bp, 53 predicted proteins | sample MGYA00511258_ERZ773250 | MGnify/ENA primary metagenome ERZ773250 (study PRJEB29015, sample SAMEA2738164) | human oral metagenome | biome: human oral; feature: human-associated habitat; material: saliva | place: China | collected 2187 ... | reverse complement strand
TACGTATGAACTGGCAGACAGATGGTATGCAGACAGGCTGGGTGCGTGTGATGACCCCTGATGGCGGTAGCAGTAGTGACGTAAAGAGCAACCGTGGTTTTGTGTTTATCCCAGAGGTAGGCGACCAAGTCCTCCTCGGCTTTCGTCATGGTGATCCTACAAGGCCATATGTTATGGGTAGCCTGTTTAACGGAGTTACTGGTGGTGGCGGTCTCGAAGGAAATCACATGAAGAGTCTCACAACTCGTAGTGGGCACGTTATAGAATTTGACGATGCATCATTATCTTCGGGTATTACCATTAAAGACCGTAATCATAATGTTATTCATATAGACTCATCTAGTAATGATATATACATAGCAGCGTGTCATGATATCACCATTAGTGCTAAGAATGATGTAACAATTAATGCGGGAGGAACAATGGCGTTAAATGCTCGGGACTATCAGCTCAATGTTGATAATAATTCGCATGAAAATATCGGGCAGAACAAAGAGTGTTATATAAGTAATCAATTTTCAATTGAGTGTACAAATAAGGAGGAAGATATTAATCGCTCGTCTATGATAAGTGTCAGAGAATCCTTAACAGAGATAGTTGGTCGTAAAACTATAGAATCGGTTGATGGAGACGTTATTATTAAGGCTTCTGAAAAGGCTTTGTTACAAGGAAAAGATGATGCAAGGGTTAGCTTAGGATAAATGGTTATGTCTTATGAATGAAAGAATGTATAATAGTTTTGTCTATGACATCTCTCAAAAAGAAGAGATTGAAGAAAAAGGAAATGAGAAAGAAGAATGTCTCTGCCACAGAGAACTGAGAGAAGGAGAACTATCTCAACTTATAGATAAGAGTTATTCAAGAAAATATATCTCAGCTCTAAATCAAACATTTAAAGATTTTGGGATAAATACTTGTATCCGAATTTCTCATTTTTTAGCCCAAGTTATGGTAGAATCTTCCTCATTTAGGTATACAGCAGAAAATGGGGCTACAGATGCAGATTATAAAGGTTACAAAGGGCGTGGACTAATCCAGATAACACTTGAAACAAATTATAGAGCGTATGAACTCTATGAAAATGAGATTAACAAGAAGAAAAACAAGGATGTTGTGTGTTTTACGGGAATGTTAGCAAATAAACAAAAATTAGAACGCATACCGTATTCTGTGCGTTCTGCAGGATGGTTTTTTGCAATTCATTCTTCTTTATGTCTTTATGCTGACAAAAATGATTTCATCTATATAACTCAAAAGATCAACGGAGGGCTTAATGGTTATAATGAGCGTTTAAATTCTTTAAAGAAAATTGTTGCAAAAGTAATTCATTGCCAAGAAAGAGAAATTCCAACAAATTTTAATTTCAAGGAAAGTAAAGCCTATGATAATTCTGCAATGTCATTTGCTTGGGGAGTATGGCATGATGATTTCTTGGGGAAAAAGGGATGTAATTATAATAGAGAAGAGGCCATTTTAGGATATGAACGTTGTATAGAATTAAATCCGCCAGATACTTCTCCAAATATCAATCGCTTTGAGCTCAAGAAGAAATTCCCTCATTTACTGGTAGAAGTTAAAAGTAAAAAGATATATATTCTTAGGAATAAAGATGTTGCTAAAGAAAGATTAAAACAATTGAAGCGATCACAGTAATGATAATATATAGATTTTTATCTTTATGCTTTGTTCATGTCCTTGCTGTTGTGTTTTGCTATGCACAGCAGATTGAAACGGATTATCTGACTGTAAAAGGAAACTTTGATTTGGATAAGTTGGAGGACAAAATGTATATTGTACGTAAAACGGTCTTCAACAAAGACGAAGAAGGATATAATAACTTGCATGCATCAGAGGTTTACATCAGGGGAAAGATATGCTTGGGCAACAAGACGACTTTATCTTTCATTGATCATGATGACTTGGATGAATCAAGAGGAGGGGAACTTACCTATATCTCACCAATTCCAGGAATTATTATCCGGAATTTAAAAATACAAAATGGGCCTTCTGTAATGGTAGTATATGACTACTATATGTTTGCTCCTAAACACCATAATTGGTATAAATACAAAACGGCAACATATAATCAAACCCAATGGGACAGTTTCCATGTTACCTTTGATTATTACGATAAGGTACAAAAACCATTGATAGGCTCTAAGGAGCAGACTATCTCTACAATACCGAAAGATCCTATGCTACCAAAGAAGCCATTAAAGCTTATTATCCAAGAATGTGAAAAGGGGTATTGTCCTAAGACATACCTTAATTTCATATATTATATAGAACTTCTTAATCATATTGATATAGAAAAATATGAAAGGGATATACGCAAATTAGCAATGCTTATCAGAAGTTATAATGAAAGTTGGGGAAATTACATAATAACAAACTATCTGAAAAGACACTGACCGTATGAGAATGAAGGTATTTAGGCCTTCGCAGAGCATAGCTTATGGAAACTACACAAGATATACCAGAGAGATATTTGTTGCAAGAATCTTATCAACAAGAAGGCAATAAAATTTACAGTAGAGAGGTGACGCTTGCTATATCATCTCTCAATAGAGAAACCCAATATGCACAAGGGCATAATGACTTGGCTCTAAGAAATTATCTATATCGTATTGAGATAGAAGATACCGTCCTTCATGGACAGGTTCCTTTATGTAAAGACCTGGCATACCGATTAGCTTTCAGATATGACTGGGCGGAGATAGTATATCCAGAATACAGACATAATGCTATTCTTAACAAAGATGAACTTAAAGAACAAATGGAAGGAATGGACCGTATTATTCAGGGAGACTATCCACAGGAGAATAGTCATAATGTATGGGATTATACAGACGACCAATCTCCAAATAGCCCCCTAATGCAATATCGTCATTTTGCATTGCTTTTCCCAGATTATATGCTCTTGAAAGGAAAGGGAGAAAGAATTATTAGACTTTCAGAGGATATCCCTTATGTATTTAAAGAGAAACTCCTACTTCAAAAACAAAATCTTTCAAATGAGAATATTATATACCAGCTGGAGGGTACAATCATAGACGATGAAAATACAAGCCTGCAGGCTTTCCAGACACATATAGAATTAGACACTACCACCCGTAAGGTCAGTAATGCTACTGCACAGATTATCCTTGTCAATAATGAGAGTATTGAAGAGGAGTGGACTTTTAACTTAATGTCCTTAAACAGATATTATTATGAATAAGAACTATACACTCAGGGAGGCTTTGACCGAATCCAGTAAATCTCTATACAAGGCAATGAGTGAGGCAAGCAGCTCTGCACTGTCTCCAGTAGAAGTAGCTGCAGCCGATAATGCTTGTTGGGATACGCAACAGCTCATTGAAAGTAATGAAGAAAATAAACATTCAAAAGAGCATAATCTTGCGCAAAGGAAAAGTCAGAAGCGTCATCGAGTATGGCATGATACAAATGAAAAAGTAAAGTTCGTGTGTGATGGCGCAAAGGTAACCTGCCCGTTCAATTCTGCACTTGTTGGCATACTTAAGATTACGTCAACATCTATAAAGCTACAAGATAAACCTTGGGCTACCGTAGGAGATAAAAATAATGCTCAGAATATCCAGTTTAAGGGTGTTTGTAATCATCCATGCTGGGGCAGCAACAAACCTCTTTGTAAGAGAGTTATAAATCTTACACAATGGGAGAATGTTTCACAAACAGTTGTCGGGGAGGGATATGCCTTACTTGTAAAATCAACTATCCCATGTACCGTAAGTAATCATAATATTAAGATTATACATAGTGGACAAACCGCTACGATTGCTCCCAATGTATCTCCCGAGATTATAGACTATTGGTGGTCATATTCTCCAGAAATCAATGGTAAGCGTATAACAACAGCGTGGTTAGAGGAAACCGTGTATTTCCATATAAAGACAAAGGGTGTCAGCAATAAGCTACTTGCCCTTCAGCTATGGGATAAGGACTTTTTCGTTGATGATGAGATGGATTATCCTAAAATGAAGAAGACTGACTCTGGAAAAGGAAAAATCAGAATAACAAATAATCATGGCGTAACTAAATTGCCACTCCCCATTGAGTGGACACAAAGTATCCTGGAGGATAATCCTCTTCATTATCGTTCCTTGTATATTCAGATTGTTACAGAATTAGGATGTGACATGCTATTTTGTGGAATGAAATTGGATAAGATTCTTCTTGACATACATATTTCCAAGCGAGACCTATATATTAAACCTTCTCTTAGAAGTAAATGGAGTGGTGTAAAAGCCCAGCTCCCCGAAATGTATGATACTGAAGGCAATAATATTTCTGTCATTCCTATTTATTGCTATAATGAAGATAAGGCTATTAGCCTATTTAAAGAAGTAGTTAAAGGATTGGCTAAAGATATAATCAAGGATGTAATTACAAATTATAGTGAAAACAAACTTCGGGGCTACGCACTGACCAAATTAAAAGAAGGCTATTTAAGAGGAAATAACGGAAAACTCTATACGCCCACCACGACAAGAAATACTAAAAGAAAAGTATATCGCCATATTATATATATGAATAGTGGAGAGGCAGTAGAAGTTACTTCCGGAAGAGATTTGTCTGTAACAAAAGGCATAGACCAAATTAAAGGAATTGAACGAATTGGTGTAGAAGGAAAAGTCTTGGGCGTGCTCAGAAGTAGTTGTAAGATATGGAATGTATATGACTCTTTTTCAAACTTTGTTGATTTACTTACTTGGGCTGCAGCCAACGATCATTCGAAGCCGATTCCCATTCCGATGATTGGAGGTATAGCAGAGTTAATGATGCAAGAGGTTGATAGATTACAGGCTGAAGTGGATCAAGCTGTATATCGTAATATCCAAAGACTGTTGAATGACACTAAAAGAAAAGGACTTATAACTGTCAAAGGTTTAATATATTCTAGGAGTTTTAGAAATAAAGCAAGCAGCGTTAATTTAGAATATACTTTATATCCAATTTCACAAGATCAATTCTCCCAAATGCTGAAAGGAAAGATCCTGTATTATGATTCTCTTAATTATATAATAGATGGAGAATATGTCTTGCTAATAAGAAAGCAAACTGATACGGAGCGTGATATGAGAATTAATATAGTAGAAACCATTTTTAAAAAATAATAAATGAAGTATCTTTTTTTACTTGTATTTGTCATCGTATTATCTTGTTCTTATAAAGAACAAAGTTACATTTCTATTGAACAGAAAAAATCGGATTATCCTATATCTTTAGCACTTGACAATGATACCATCAAATATATGGATATTCCATTAACTTTTTTAATGAACAAAACCAGTTCAAAAAAAGTGGTCTTGTCAAGCTGCACATACTTATGTGCCAGCGATTATACGCTTGCACCACACGCTTGGGACTTTAATGCAGCACTATTCTTCAATGTGAATGGAAAGGTTGTACGTACATCTGATATCGAAGGACTAAGAGAAATGAATAAGCAGCAGCGTGAGGTTATCGTTTATATACGTTATCAGTGTTTCACACCTGATTTCCAGAAAATTGTGAAAAGCAGAATAAAACTTTCGCAGAAGAATGGAATAGTCAAAATAGGAAGTGTGCAGGAACTTAAAAACAACAATAAGGAACTGATAGAAAATCTACTCCAACATGATAGTATTTGTTTTTCATTTGATTATAAGGACGATATCAATGAATACCGTGTTGGTTATGTGTATATGCCTGTAAGTGTAAGGTAACTAAAGTTTCCCACTTGTGCTTTTTAGTTTAACGTGAGTTCGACGAATTCAGAACAATGCAAGCTGTGTGTCAATGGTCCTTTGTGCATAGAAGCATAGCCTTTAGGAAAACAGGCTATAAGCTATAATATTCTTAATAAGTTGATGATGAATATTGGCTTGATAAATGAATAAAACAGTTGTTCTAAATAGATTTTCAACATATGAATATTATATGAAAGCTAATATGAAATTAGGTGTGGAGTGCACTATACTCTTGACTATAAACTTGATGCATTCAACGGCGACAGAAGTGCTGAAACGAAAGTTGCTGTCACTTCTGTCACGCCTTCTTGCTCTGTAATAATTTGATTATAAGTATATTATATGAAATGTTAAAAGTGACAGGAAATCAATTCTAAACTTTATCAGGGGTATTATTACCAAAACGATCAGAGCAAAAAGATAGCAGGATAAGCAGTTATATTCATAGCGAATTGCTTATCTTTTTTATTTATTATGACGATAGTTCACGCATTATTGCGTATCTTTGCAATGGGAAAGAATGATGTTATCAGAGTCAGTCCATCCCATAATTATCATCAATAAATAAAAAAACAATTGCAAGAAAGAAACTGAATGGTACTTAACTATATTTGGATTGCCTTCTTCCTCATCGCTTTTGTCTTCGGAATAGTAGCCTTACTGACAGGCGATATGACGATTTTTCAAAAGATGGTGGATGCTACTTTTGACTCATCCAAGACTGCATTTGAAACTTCTTTGGGCTTAACAGGTGTTCTCGCCTTATGGTTAGGTATCATGAAAGTTGGTGAGAAGGCGGGTATAGTAAACGTATTGGCACGTATGCTCAGCCCTTTCTTCACAAAGCTCTTCCCTGATATTCCTAAGAACCATCCTGTTATGGGTTCTATTTTTATGAATATTGCATCGAATATGTTGGGACTTGACAATGCCGCCACACCTACTGGACTTAAGGCAATGAGTCAGATGCAAGAGCTAAACACACAGAAGGACACCGCTACCAACCCCATGATAATGTTCTTGGTGCTGAATACTTCGGGCTTAACCATCATCCCAACGACTATTCTTGCTTTCCGAAGTTCATACGGAGCAGCACAACCAACTGATGTTTTCATCCCTATCTTGCTTGCTACAACGGTTGCAACGCTCGCTGGAATCATCATTACTGCAGCCTGGCAACGTATCAATATCTTCCAGCCAACACTCTTCTTAGGGCTTGTTGGACTGATGGCATTCGTTGGAATCATCATCTGGGGCTTTGGACAAATGGACAAACAGACGATGGGTACAGTGACATCTGTGGCTTCAAACCTCATCTTAATGTCTATAATCGTCCTTTTCATCGGTGCAGGACTGATGCGGGGGATAAACGTTTATGACGCTTTCATCGAAGGAGCAAAGGAGGGATTCCATACCGCAGTACGCATTATCCCATACCTTGTAGCGATACTTGTTGCTGTAGGAGTGTTCCGTGCGTCAGGAGCAATGGACTTGTTGATAAGTGGAATAAAGTGGTGTATGGAGCAATGTGGCTTAAATACCGACTTCGTAGGCGCCCTTCCAACAGCTTTCATGAAACCATTGTCAGGCAGTGGAGCACGAGGTTTGATGTTGGAAGCAATGAAAAGCTATGGTCCTGACTCCTTTGTGGGACGACTAAGTTGTATCTTCCAAGGTTCAACGGACACTACATTCTATATACTTGCAGTCTATTTCGGTAGTATTGGCGTGAGATATACACGTCACGCCGTGGCTTGTGGACTGCTTGCTGACCTGGTTGGTGTGATAGCAGCTATAGCAGTCTGCTACATATTCTTTTAACAAAGCATTACGACTACAAGCTTAACTCACTTTGTCAGCCAGAACGTTCAATAACAAAACAAACAATGGCAAATTTAAAATCACTTGCAAAAGATACAGCCATCTATGGCATGAGCAGTATCATCGGAAGGTTCTTGAATTACCTTCTTGTACCATTATACACCGCAAAGATTAGTGCTGCCAGTGGTGGTTATGGCGTTATTACGAACATATATGCCTATACAGCTTTGCTACTTGTGGTTCTAACATACGGTATGGAGACCACTTTCTTCCGCTATGCAAACAAGGCTGACCAAGATCCAAAGAAGGTTTATTCAACTACTTTGTCATTAGTTGGGTTATCTTCGTTACTGTTCATCGCATTGGTTTTTATCTTCTTGCAACCCATTTGTAACTTTATGGGGTATCCAGATCATCCCTCTTATGTGTGGGTGATGGCTGTTACCGTTGCTATAGATGCCTTCCAATGTATTCCTTTTGCATACCTTAGATACAAGAAACGGCCTATAAAGTTTGCTGCTTTCAAGCTCTTGTTCATTGCATTGAATATCATTCTGAACATCGTTTATTACCTTATTCTCAACGGACATGAGGTTGGTTTTGCCTTCTATATTAACCTTGTATGTACGGGTACCATTACTTTCTGCTTCTGGAAAGAGCTGAAAGATGGTTTCTTTGCTGGTGGTAAACTGCTTGATATGCCCTTGGCAAAGAAGATGTTGTCTTACTCTTGGCCGATTCTTATCCTTGGTATAGCTGGAATTCTGAACCAAACAGCAGGTTATATCCTCTTTCCATACGTCTATAAGGATAGCGATGCACATGCACAACTTGGCATTTTCGGTGCTGCAAGTAAGATAGCTATGATCATGTCAATGATAACACAGGCCTTCCGTTACGCCTATGAACCCTTCGTTTTTGGTAAATCACGTGATAAGGACAACAAAGAAACATATGCCAGAGCAATGAAGTTCTTCCTCATTTTCACCATACTTGCTTTCCTTGTTGTGATGGGTTACATGGATGTTCTGCGTCATATCATCGGCAGAGACTACTGGATTGGACTCCGTGTCGTACCGATTGTCATGGCAGGTGGTATCATGACGGGTGTCTATTTCAACCTAAGTTTCTGGTATAAGCTTATTGATAAGACCATTTGGGGCGCATATTTCTCAGGTATAGGATGTGCAGTAATCATCGGAATCAACGTTATTTTCGTGCCTCATTACGGCTATATGGCATGCGCATGGGCAGGATTCTTAGGGAATGCAACTGCTATGGTACTGTCATATGTCGTTGGTCAACGTAAGTATCCCATTGATTATCCACTGAAGAGCATCCTCGTTTACGTGTTGATAGGAGGCTTCTTCTTCGCTATTATTACCTACTGTAATGCTAATTTTTCTGTTCCTGAGGCATTAGGAGTCAATACATTGGTGATCATTGCCTTCATTGCACACGTGATTTATCATGATATGCCGCAGGTAATAAGAAAGTTTAAGAAGTAGAAAGTGGGACGATAAAAGGTTTAAAAGGAAGTAAAAAAGAGACGAAATGGTTCACAAAACCATCCTAATTTAGTCTCTTAATACATAGATAAACACCTCAAAACAAATAAATTATGAAGAAAACAACTTTACTCATCGCTGGCCTTCTTGCATTGGGTAGTACCTCAATGCACGCCGATGAAGGTATGTGGACACTCTACAACCTTCCGAATGCAGTCTATGATCAAATGGTAGCAGAGGGTTTCAAGCTACCTGCTGACATGCTGTACAGTTCTCCTAACGCTATCAGTAACTATGTAATCAACTTCTCAGGCTTCTGTTCTGGAGTTGTAGTATCCCCTGATGGCTTAGTATTTACAAACCATCACTGTGGCTTCAGTGCTATTAATGCACACTCAACTGTAGAACATGACTACATGTTGAATGGCTTTTATGCTAAGAATTATGCGGAAGAGCTACCGAATGAGAACATGTTTGTCTCCTTCATGAAGAACCAGAAGGATGTCACAGCACGTGTGAATAAGCTTATTAATGGTAAAACTAAGGAGCAGGCAGACTCCCTTATTGATGTCTTGACGAACCAGATGACGGACTCCGTGAAGAACATCGACAAGAGCTTACACGTGAATATTGACGCTTTCTATGAAGGTAATAAGTACTACGCTACAACTTATCAGGACTTCCCTGACGTACGATTAGTGTTCACAGTACCGAAGAGTATGGGTAAGTTTGGTGGTGAAACCGACAACTGGATGTGGCCTCGACAGACGTGTGACTTCTCTGTTTTCCGCATCTATGCTGACCCAAAGACCAACGGACCGGCTGCTTACTCTAAGGATAATGTGCCTTATCACCCAGAACACTGGGCTCCAGTAAGCTTAGAAGGATATAAGGATAAGGACTTCGCAATGACAGTTGGTTATCCAGGATCAACGAGTCGTTATCTGTCTTCGTATGGTATTAAACAACGTCGGGACATAGAAAACACCACTCGTATACAGGCACGTGACATCAAACTAGCCATTATGAAGAAGTATATGGATATGAATGAGAAGACACGTATCCAGTATGAGGATAAGTATGTCACTGCTGCTAACTACTGGAAGAACTCCATGGGTATGAACAAATGTATCGATTCAACAGGGCTTATCCGCCAGAAAGCAGAATACGAGGCAAGGATACAGAAGTGGCTTGATGCTAAAAAGGTGAAAGATCCATCTGTAGATGTTAACTTCCCAGAGCTGAGTAAGCTCTATACGAACAGCAATGAATCTTCACTTGCAGCCAATTACTGGAATGAATCATTCTGGAAAGTCACAGAAATGTTCAAACGTGCGCTTGATCTTACCCGTGGTGCGATAGAGCCTCAGGGACCAAAGGACAATCCAAAGAAGCAATATATGCAGTTCAAAGACAATAGTGACGAATGGAATTTGGCACTTGATAAGGAGATGACTGCTGCCATGCTGAAGAATTATGCCGAACATGTACCAGCTAAATACCTACCTGATGTATACAGCACAATAAAGAAAAGCTTCGGTAATGATTATAAGAAGTATACGGAATGGCTCTATGCTAAGAGTAAGTTAATGGAGAAAGACTATAAGTTCTATAATGATGATAAGACCCTGAAAGACCCAGGTGTACAGCTTGGCTTGCAACTTATCGTTGCTTATCAAGGTATTCTGACGGACTTAACGGGCAAGTCTGACTCCATTGACAACGAAGAAAAGAAACTCTGTGAAGCAAAGGTACAGATGGAAATGGACATGCCTCATTACAGTGATGCTAACTTTACGATGCGTCTTTCCTATGGTCAGGTGGGTGGATACATGATTGGTAACTTCGACAGTAACTACTACACAACAGCTGAAAGTATTGTGGAGAAGATGAAACGTGGCGATAAACTCGAAGACTATAAGGCTGAACCAATCATGATGGACCTCATGAGTGCAAAGGATTTCGGGCGTTACACGGATAAGACAACAGGTAAGATGCAGCTCTGCTTCCTTACCAATAACGATATTACAGGTGGTAATTCAGGCTCTCCAATGTTCGATGGAAAGGGCAGACTCATTGGTCTTGCATTCGATGGAAACTGGGATAGTCTTGCCAGTGATATCTACTTCGACCGCAAGTTAGCACGTTGTATTGGTGTTGATATCCGCTTCGTTCTCTATCTTATGGACAAGTGGGGACACGCTGACCGCCTGCTGAAGGAGATTAATCCACAGTAAACTGTGAGTGTATAAATACGGAAAAGGATGTGCAATGAATTGTTTTGCACATCCTTTTTTTATGCGATTTAATCTGTATTCACGTATCTTCCAAACGCCTTGTATATGTCTCTTATGTAAAGTTGTTTCACATTTGAAAAGTAAGAGACGGTCTTTTGCATTGCAAAAGGGCATCTTTTACAACGCAAAAGGGCATCTTTTACAACGCAAAAGGTGCTCTTTTGATGTGTAAAAGGTGCCCTTTTACAACGCTCATCGTAACCCTCTCAGTATGTGATGGTTACAAAACTGAATTTTGAAGGATTCCTTCCAGGTATTAGACAGATTACTTCTGATTATTGTAAGATATTTTTCTGGTACGAAACATTTGCTTTCTTACATAGAGATAGTAGAACAAAAAACGTGTGCCAATAACTCTATTGACACACGTTTTCAAGTCTATACAACCACTCTTTCCTTTCTGTTCCTCCAACATATCCTCCTATATGTCCATTGCTTCCTACTACTCTGTGGCACGGAATGATGATCATTAGTGGGTTATGACGGTTGGCATTACCTACTGCTCTTACAGCTTTAGGACTGTTCATCAGTCTTGCTTCTTCGGCGTAAGAGATGGTTTTGCCATAGGGAATCTTCTGTAATGCTTGCCAGGCGTGCTGTTGGAAGACGGTACCAATGGGCTTGAGTGGTAAGGAAAAGCTCTTACGTGTCCCTGAGAAGTACTCTTCCATCTGTCGACAAGCCTCAGTAAGCACTGTATCATGCGTAATCTTATCTTCTTCCCAATCGTTAAGGAGTTGCTTATCCATGCTGTCTTCCCATAGACAGTAGCACAGAAAGCCGTTGTCTGCAGCAAGAATCAGATTGCCGATAGGCGAACGGTAACGATGAAATCGCATAATTTGGTGGACAGAAACAATAGATAATGAGAGGATAGGAGGCAGGTTTACTTCTTTGGTCTGCGCCTAGCCCATCCCTCTTCTGAGAAGTCTGGTTCTTCACCTTTCAGCTTTGCAGGTGCTCCTTTCATAAGTTCTTTCCAGTCATCCTTCTTGAATTTGTGTGTGGAAGGATACATGTTGTCATCATATTGACGACGATTGCGACGTTCGCTACGTCCTTCCTTGTTCCCGCGACCACCTGTAGAACGGCCAGAATTACGACCATGTCCGCCTTCTTCAGCATCGTTACAACGCACTTTACGGCCTTTATATGTAGCGCCATCCAGTGCATGCATTACCTTTTGGGCGTCCCGTTCGGGCACTTCAATGTAACTTTGCTTAGAAAGAAGGTCGATATGACCTACTGCCTGGTGCCCATGCATGTTCTTATTGATGAACTGCATCACCTCACCCGGATAGAAACCGTCAGCCTTACCAAGGTTCACAAACAAGCGTTTGTAGCCACTCTCAGGCTTACGAGGACCACGACTACGGGTGCTTCTGCCTTCTCCTCGCATGCTACGGTTCTCCTCTTTCGAGCTACGTGATGATGGTTTCTCTATTTCAGGAGCGTTTTTATAGTAGTTCAGGAAGCGTCCGAAGGTTGAAGTAACAATCTTTTTGATGATGTCTTCCTTGTCTATATACTCAAACTGGCGCGTAATATCCTTCAAATAAGGAGCGATCTGATCTTCGTCAACATCAGTTTTCAAAATATCATCCATTGACTTGAAGAGTTGCTTCTTACAGATTTCTTCAGGTGAAGGGAGTGTTCCGTCAACGAATTCCTTGCCAATCTCACGCTCAATATTACGTACCTTATACTTTTCACGTGAGTGGATGATGGAGATAGATGTACCCTTCTTGCCTGCACGACCCGTACGACCCGAGCGGTGAGTGTAGTTCTCTATGTCATCAGGTAAGCCATAGTTGATGACATGTGTGAGGTCATTCACGTCCAATCCACGTGCTGCAACGTCCGTCGCAACAAGGATCTGTGTCAGATGCGAACGGAATTTCTGCATTGTAAGGTCACGTTGCTGCTGTGAAAGGTCACCATGTAACGATTCAGCATTGTATCCATCCTTGATCAGTTTGTCTGCAATCTCCTGTGTTTCAACCTTAGTACGGCAGAAAACGATGGCATAAATCTTAGGATAAAAGTCTACCAAGCGTTTCAAAGCAAGATATTTGTCGCGTGCATTCACCATATAATATATATGGTTTACACTCTCTGCCCCTTCATTACGGCTTCCAACGACAATCTCTTTGTAATCATGAAGATAGCCTTTTGCCACACGTTCTACGTCACGACTCATCGTTGCAGAGAACAATAAAGTGTTTCTGTCCTCTGGAACACCGGTCAAGATCTCCGTAATACTCTCCTGAAAACCCATATTCAGCATCTCATCTGCCTCATCCAAGACAACGTTTGTTACTTTGTCAAGACGTGCTTTGCCACGGTGCATGAGGTCAATCAGTCGTCCGGGAGTAGCAACGATGATCTGTACTCCATGTCTTAACTGATGAATCTGCGTCTCTATAGATGCTCCACCATACACTGCTGCTATGTGCAAGTGGGGGATGTACTTGCCAAAATCCTTCAAGTCATCGGCAATTTGCAGGCAAAGCTCACGCGTAGGGCTCAACACAATGGCTTGAGTTTCCTTGCTATTCGTATCAATACGTTGTAGCAATGGAAGCCCAAATGCCGCCGTCTTACCCGTACCAGTCTGTGCCAGTGCGATGACGTCATTACGATTACCAAGCAAATAAGGGATTACTTCTTCCTGAACAGGCATTGGATGCTCAAATCCAAGCTCACTAATGGCGCGGCGAATCTCCTCGCTGACGCCCAATTCTTCAAATGTCTTCAAATTCGTTTGTATTTATTTATAATCTTACAAAAGGCAAACTCGCCACCAAACGAACCCACAACAGACACTTGCCTACGACTAATTTCTACCAATCGGTACGCAGACTCTCAGGTGGCATGTTACCTTTTTGGTGTGCAAAGGTACGGTAAGAAGGTGAGAGTAGCAAATAAAAGCCAAGAGAATGATGTCCAAAGATTCGTAAATAATGAACTTAGGCGTTAACAATCGATAATAAAAAGCCATTGATTGTGAATAAGATAGCTTGTATTTGTTATAAAGTCTAAAAGTAACACTATTTATATTCTCTGTTCCTTTTACTTATGTTCTTTTTTTGTAACTTTGTCCCGTCAAATAGAAAAATAGTCGTTATTAAAGTTAATTATTTGAGTTAGTACAAGGAAACATGACTTGCGTGAGCAAGCCACATGTTAACGAAAGGCTTCGCAGTGATGCGAAGCCTTTTTGCTATTTAGCCTTTAATATCAGTCGTAAGCTCTGCTTATAGTTTATATAGTTCCATACCCAATTCAGCAGAATGAATGTTTTGTTCTTCACACCAAGGATAGAACGCAGATGAACAACAAGCCACAAAGCCCATGCAGGGAAGCCTCCGAACTTCTTGCCGGCAATCTCAGCCACAGCATGATTACGTCCTATCGTAGCCATAACACCCAAATTATGATATTTAAAGGGCTTCAGTTCTTCCCCTTTCTGCATACGCTGAAGGTTTGCTGCAACTGTCTTTGCCTGCTGCAAAGCCACTTGTGCTAACTGTGGATGCCCTAAAGGATACTCCTCATCACCCTCCACCAGACTCTGGTCGCCTATGGCATAGACATCCTGTAAGCCCTTAACCTGACAGAATCTATCGGTAAGTATACGTCCAGCATGCCCGATACTATCCTCAGGTAATCCATCTATATGATTTGCACAGATACCACTTACCCAGATAACTGTCTCTGTTGGAATCTCTAATCCAGCGCTTGTCTTCAATACACCATCTTTATATTCCGTTGCAAACTGTGGCTGACGAATGTGTACATGTAAAGCTTTTAAGTCGCGTTCTGCACGTGCTGATGATGCAGGATCCATAGCAGACAGTAGTCTGTCGACAGCATTTACGAGGTAAATATGCATTTGTGAAGCATCAAGATCAGGGTAGTCACGCTGTATAACGTTCTTCTTCATCTCTGCAACAGCACCTGCAATCTCTACTCCAGAAGCACCACCACCTACGACAACGATATTCATTAAGGCTTGTTTCTTCTTTGGATCTTCCTCCGTTTCAGCCTTTTCTAAATTGCGCAAAATAGTGTTGCGCAAGCGCATTGCCTCTGAAACGGACTTCATCGGTAATGTGGTAGCCTCTATTTCTTTGTTCCCGAAGAAGTTCGTCTTGGCTCCTGCAGCCAACACAAGGTAATCATAGTGGATGCTACCAACTGAAGTTATGATCTTCTTCTCATTAGTATTAACACCTTCAACAGTTGCCATGCGGAAGAAGAAGTCCTTATTTCCTTGGAACAAACGTCGGAAAGGAAAAGATATACTACTTGGTTCAAGACCCGCTGATGCCACCTGATAAATCAATGGAGGGAACTGATGATAGTTGTTTTTATCCACTAATACTACCTGAAAGTCGGCATCCGTCAGCTTCATAGCCAGCTCTAATCCACCCAATCCACCGCCAACGATTACTACTCTCTTCTTATCTGTGCGTTCGATGTTTGCTTTCATTATCCTTAAAACATTTATATTACTATCCTTAATACAGATATATTACTATTCTTAATACAGAAAAAAACATGCCATATTGATATGGAATGAGGGGAAATAAAGGGGTAAAAGAGGTTAAGATAACGCTTCTCCCTTCCGTACTTCAACAGAGTCCTCCCTGTAAATATCCCTCTTTTTTATGCGTAAATAAGCTCCGTAAGCTGTTTGTTATCAAACAACTCCTGTGCTACGGATTGTACTTCGGCAGCTGTGATGGCGTCTATGTCATGATAAAGAGCCTGAATATCCTTCTTCCAACCATAGTGCAAGAACACCTTACCAAAGTCTAATGCAAGGTTCTCACGGTTGTCGCAGGCTATACCTATTTGTCCTTTTATCTGTTGTTTGGCAACTGATAGCTCTGCATCAGTCAGAGGTGTCGACATAAAATGGTCGAGTTCTTTCCGTACAAGGGTCTTACACTCATCTATATCTTCTGCATCACAACCAAAATATATGCTCCATATCCCAGTCGTACTATAGCTTACCATTGTACTTTCTACCGTGTAAACCAATCCACGACGCTCTCGTAATGCAAGGTTCAGACGTGCGTTCATCCCTGGACCTCCTAATATATTGTTCAATAGATACAGTGCCATGCGGCGCTTGTCATGTACGCTATATGCTCTGTTTCCTATCATTACATGTGCCTGATGCGTATTTTTGTCCACCGTAATCTTCTGTGGTTCATATGCATTGAGTGCTGGCAAAGAAATCTCTTTAGGCTTCCAACTGTCATCTTTAGCGGTCACAAATGTGCCGTTTTCAGTTGACAAGAGAGACAATAACTGCTCGAAATCTATATTGCCATAGGCAAAGAACACAGCATTCTCTGGTCGATAATACTTCTGAGTGAAGCGAAGAGCATCCTCAGTGGTGAACTTTCTCACCCTTTTTGCCTCACCTAAGATATTATGTCCCAGTGGATGACCACGGAAAATGATGTTTTCAAACTCATCATAGATAAGTTCTGAAGGGCTGTCATTATATGATTCAATCTCGTCACAGATAACCTCTACCTCCTTATTAATCTCCTTTTGTGGATAGATACTGTGGAAAACAATATCCGTAAGGAGGTCTACTGCACGCGGAAGATGCTCCTTCAGAATAGCTGAATAATAAACAGTATCTGTCTTAGTGGTGAAGGCATTGAGGTCACCTCCAACCTGTTCCAAACAATTAATAACATCAAGTGCCGTTCGTTTGCTTGTCCCTTTAAAGCTGACATGCTCACAAAAGTGGGCAATACCCTCTTCATCTGTTTCCTCATTGGCTGTTCCTGCATTGATCTGGTAGCCACAATAAACCACCGAAGATGCTGATGGGAGCACTATGATACGCAGTCCGTTATCCAAAACTGCTGTCTTATAACTTGTCATGACTGCAAATTTAAGAAAAAAGACCGAAACACAAACCACTTTAAAAGCGTAAAGGAAAAAGAATCTTAATTCTTTTTTGTAGTCCACCTAATTTCATTATATTTGCAAAACTAATAAGGAAGTTAATATAAATCATAATAGAATGCGGAAAGTTATAGGTATCGGTGAAACTGTCTTGGACATCATCTTCAAGGATAATAAGCCTGTTGAAGCTGTCCCAGGAGGCTCAACCTTTAATGCCATTATCTCTTTAGGACGTTGCGGAGTGAATGCATCCTTCATCTCTGAGGCTGGTAATGACCGTGTAGGAGACTATATCATTAAGTTCCTTAGGGAGAATGGGGTTAATGCAGATAATGTTAGCACCTTCCCAGACTCAAAGTCTCCAGTGTCATTGGCATTCCTTAATACCAAGAATGATGCAGAATACATCTTTTATAAGGACCATCCTCACGACCAATTAGAGTTCACTTACCCTGACATTCAGCCCAATGACATCGTCATTTTCAGCTCTTATTATGCTGTAAACCCTGTCATTCGTCCGCAAGTGTTGGGGCTTTTAGATTATGCCCGGTCACATGGCGCAATCATCTATTATGACGTTAACTATCGACCTGCACACAAAGACGATGTTATTAGGATTACTCCGAACTTATTAGAGAACCTTGATTATGCCGACATTGTGCGTGGAAGCAATGAAGATTTCGCCACACTTTATAAAAAAGATGAGGCTGACAAGGTCTATAACGCAGAGATTTCATTCTATTGCAAGCAGTTCATTTACACGCAAGGAAGCCAACCTGTGGAGGTGCGTGGTGGTAAAGACTTTAAAAAGTCATACCCTGTCCATAACACGAATATCGTAAGCACCATTGGAGCTGGCGATAACTTCAATGCCGGTTTCATCTTCGGAATGCTGAAGTATGGCATCACCCGCGACGACTTATTGCGTGGACTCACTGAAGAACAATGGGACAAGGCTATCAATTGTGGCTTGGATTTCTCTGCAGACTGCTGCAAAGACATCTTCAATTATGTAAGTCGAGAGTTTGGAGAGCAGATGAAAGGATAACAAAAAAGAACCACACTAAATCAAAATAGAAAAATGATAGAAATTGCCAACAAAGTTTATTATGTAGGTGTCAACGACCGTAACAAATCTCTTTTTGAAGGTTTATGGCCATTGCCATACGGCGTTAGCTACAATTCTTATCTCATTGACGACGACAAAGTCTGCCTGATTGATACAGTAGAAGTGGACTTCTTTGTCCAGTTCATCGAGAATCTACATGCTGTTTTGGGTGATAGACAAATTGACTATCTTGTCATCAACCACATGGAACCTGACCATTCTGGCTCTTTAGCCTTGTTGAAGAAGTATTATCCTAACATACAAGTCATTGGAAACAAGAAGACATTCGACATGATGTCAGGCTTCTACGGTATCAGAGAGAATACTATAGAAGTGAAAAATGGTGAGACTTTAGAGTTAGGACATCATACATTGCAGTTCTTTATGACACCAATGGTGCACTGGCCGGAGACGATGATGACCCTTAGCAAGGGTGAAGCATCCATCCTTTTCACAGGTGATGCCTTTGGATGTTTCGGTGCTTTAAACGGCGGATTCATCGATAAGGACATCGATACAGAGGGATATTGGTTGGAGATGGTTCGCTATTACTCTAACATTGTAGGTAAATACGGTGTTCCAGTTCAGAATGCACTGAAGAAACTTGCAGGTATTCACATTGATTATATCTGTTCAACACATGGTCCTGTATGGCATGAGAACGTTGAAAAGGTGGTGAACCTGTATGATCGTATGTCGAAATATGAGACTGATCCAGGCTTGGTTATCTGCTACGGAACGATGTATGGGAACACAGAGCGTATGGCTGAGCAGATAGCACGTGCTGCTTCATTGGCCGGAGTCAGGAACATTCGACTCTACAACGTATCTAAAACGCATCATAGCTACATCCTTCAGGATATCTTCCGCTTCCGTGGACTGATTGTTGGTGCGCCAACTTACAATGCCGGGCTCTATCATGAGATGGATGTTTTGCTGCAGGAAGTGGCTAACAGGGATATCAAGAACCATCTCATTGGTTGGTTCGGGTCATACTCATGGGCTTCAAAGGCTGTCTCTGCAATAGGAGAATGGAACGAGAATCACCTGCACTTTGAACAGGTGGGTGAGCCTGTAGAGATGAAGCAAGCACTTACTCCAGAGATAAAAGAGGAGTGTGCACGACTCGGTCGTGAGATGGCTGCAAAGCTATTGGCTGAGTAATATGTAATAGAATTTCGTATAACGAAAAGTAATAGGTGCCCTTTCGCACTCTAAAAGACGCCCTTTTGCAATGTAAAAGGGCGTCTTTTGGATGCTAAAAGGGCATCTTTTGTTTTGCCCTTTACAACCAATTGAATCTCAGGAGGTTACAAAGCATGAAAAAATAGATTTCTGTTTGATTTCGGAGTTATGTCACTTCTGTTTTTGTAAGATTATTTCTACCTGTGTCATCCTTCAGTCATTAATGGTGCAAAAGATCTTTCTTTTGCTTTCATCAGGTTGGAGAAAGTATGTGGTTACGTGGCTTTCAGTTTGCCAAATTGTTCTCTTATAAGATAGACATATTAATATATAGATTGTTTTATGATTATAATTAGTCTATTTTATAAGTGCAAACTGATTATCAATCAAAAAGCAATTAGTTCAAATTTACCTTAAACTTCTGCATTCAGAGGTAAGATTGTGAAAAAATAACTATCTTTGTGGAAAAGTAAATAAGATGAAGATAGCAGTATTTTGTTCGGCAAACAACAATATAGATCCAACCTACTTCAACATGGCAGAACGGTTGGGGAAATGGATAGGGGAGTATGGTCACACCCTCATCTACGGTGGAGGAAACAGTGGACTCATGGAGTGTATTGGTAAAAGTGTGCATGAAGCAGGCGGAAGAACCATTGGTGTCGTCCCGCGTATCATGGAAGAGGGGCGCAGAATGAGTGATTATGTGGACGTAGAGATCCCATGTGAGGATCTTACTGACCGCAAAGCAATCATGATGCAACAGGCAGATGAGTTCTGTGCCTTGCCCGGTGGCATCGGGACTTTGGATGAAGTGTTCACTGTTGCTGCGTCTGCTACCATAGGATATCATCATAAACGTGTGACACTTTATGATGTAAATGGTTTCTGGGACAGCCTCATTGCATTGTTAGACGACCTTCAGCAGAAGGGAATGATACGTGGTGACTATCATGAATACATCCATGTGAAGCATATTGACAGCTTGAATCAATAAGCCTTTGATACGGAAAAACATTCAGAAGACGGCTCTTCTGACAGAGAAAAGAAAGAAAAATTAATTAAAAGGCATGCTCATTTTATGTTCTTCAACATAAAATGAGTACGTTTATAATACCTTATTTTTATTTTACATTACCGTGAGAAACGATGTCATTGAGTTTATTTTAAATGCCGTAACTTTGCATGTAGATATTTATTCCGTGTTACATTAATATACACGAAAAGCAAAATCATATGAGAAAAATAATAATTACACTTTGTGGATTAGGCTTAGGAGTTCTTAGCCTAACGGCACAAGACAGACAAGACATAGTTCCACCGTTGGCGGGATGGAGCTATTTTGGTGGTGATGAGTTCAATGGAAATGCCATCGACCGGAACCTGTGGGGACTCTATGGGGATAAGAAGAAAGACTATTCTAACGAGACATACGGTAACAATCTTGGGCAAGGTATGGCACAAACTTACCGTGACAAAATGGTAACAGTGCAGGATGGTAAAGCCTCCGTACGTGCTACCCGTGAACCGATTTATACTGGGTTACGATACCAAAAAGGAGTAGACACCAGTCCAAAGATGCGCGCTCCGTTGGCACCTACCCATAATTTTACGAAGAATGGTTGGTGGTCAGGGTTCCTATCAAGTAGGGATGCAGACAATGGAGGGACTTATTATCCGCTCTATTCTCGTATTGAGATAAAGGCAAAGATACCTTTTAGCATAGGAACATGGATGGCTTTGTGGCTCCGTCATCGGTATGGTGGTGCAGGAACGTTCGAGATTGACTTGGAAGAGTTCTTTGTAAATGATGATCAAAAGGACTATGTTGCTGGTTGGGAAAAGCATACTTATCATAAGAAAGGGAAAAACTTCTTGCATCAATCTATCCACGGATTGGATTATGATCAGACTGAATATGATGAGAAGACTAAGAAGTATATCCCTAAAACAACTTCCAATCATAACCCGTATGCTGATCGTGTAAGGGAGATAAAGTTTGATCCATCGAAGGGCTTCCATGTTTATGGTGCACAAATTGATCCCGAACCGGGTGATTCCTCACGGAACTTGGCAGTGACATTCCTGCTGGATGGAAGGGTAAGGTCGGTGTTCTTGACATCAGAATATAAGCCAAAGAATCTCAATTATTCTTCCAGATACAACGCACTTCTGCAGAATGAGTATATTAAGAATAATATTGATCACATCTGGGATGTTGCTATTACGGGTGGAATAGGGGGTAAACCAGACGGAAAAGGAGGTGGAGTACTCTATCCAGAGAATGATCCTCAGTATGGAGGAGACATAAACAGAGTCCCCAAGAACTATGTTATGGACCTCGATTGGTTACGTGTCTATAAACGAACGAACAAGTTGTTGTGGATAGGATCTGTACCAAAGGGATATGATTGGGAGACGACAACTGTATCAATCAATGTTCCTAACGCACAGTTAGGTAACCTGCAGGTGGGCGACAGGCTCATCATGGATATAGACACACTCAGTACTTCGGAACACAGAAAGGCTGGTCCTGTGTCAATCGACATCTGTGATAAGACGGGTAAGAGTATCTTAAAGCAGAAGCCAGAGATTGCAAGAAACGACGCAGAGGTGACATTCCTCATAACAGATAACGACATGTTGCAGGCGTTGAAGGCTGGGGGATGCAAGATAAACGGCAAGAATGTTCGTTTCTTCACCCTTATGAGCGAGACGAAGAGAAGTGGATTGTGGAGTGGCTTCAAACAGATTGGACCTGATAAGGTTGTCCTTCCTGCCCTGCTTTTCAGTAATGTTTCTGAAGGACAGCAAATGGAATTTACCGTAAGGGATGTAGCTGGGGGTGGAAATATCGTACTGACACCTTTCGGAGGGAATGCAACCAATATCCAACTGACCCCTTCACAGGATGAGAAACTGTACCGTATCACACTTGATGGACAGACTGTTCAACGCTTACGTACGAATGGTTTGCAGATATCAGGAGCTAATTACTACCTAAGAGGTGTAAGATTGACTGATAAAAAAGGTACGACTGACGTAAAAGGGATTAATATTAACAAGGAAGAGGACGGTGCTGTGTACACGATTGATGGTGTTAAGGTAAGAGAAGCCAATGATAAAAGTAAGTTAACCCCTGGTATATATATCACCAATGGGAAGAAATTCGTTGTGAAATAGTAATTCTTTCTTTCCCATTTGGGTATAAAGCCATTAGTGTCATCATTGATATTAATGGCTTTTCTCTTTATAAATGGATAATGTGTCATTACCTATGGAAGACAAGACATTCATCAGTTAAAGAAGGGATAATTACCTTTTAGCATGTTACTTATTATCTATCAGATAATGAAAATATTACTATTCCGTGGCATTTTTTTGTTGTTTTGATAACCAACTATGCGAAAAAAAGTGTAACTTTGCCAACAAGGGTTAGTTGTACACTCAATTTAATACTCATAAACGACACCGAATCTTTAAGCATGTTAGCTATATGTAGATTCGTATTGACACATGAAATAACTATTAACATAAGTAATTTACATAACTATGAGTAGCTAAATCCTACTCTATTACACATCAAAACATGAAAAAAATAGCAATTATTCTTTGTGGATTAGGGCTCGGACTCCTCAATCTATCCGCACAAGAGACAAAAGAAACAGTACCTCCACTGTCTGGCTGGAAGTACTATGGAGGAGATGAATTCAATGGTACAGCTATCAATAGGAAGCTGTGGGGTATCTATGGAGACAAGACGAGGGATTATTTCTGTGATGTTTATGGTAACAATAAGAACCAAGGTATGGCCCAAACTTATCGTGATAACATGATCAATGTGCAAGATGGATTGGCAATAGTAAGGGCTACTCGCAGCAAAATCTTCACAGGATTAAGGAGCGATTATACGGAAAAGATGCGCTTCCCTCCTAAGCCTGGGCATGGTTATACAGACTATGGATGGTGGTCAGGGTTCTTATCCAGTAAGGATGCACAGACAGGTAATAAGGATGAACAGAATAAAGAGATAGGCTGTTATTATCCTCTTTATTCGCGCATAGAGATAAAAGCCAAGATACCTTTCCGTATTGGGACATGGATGGCACTATGGTTGCGGCATTATACGGGGGCAAGTACGTTTGAAATTGACCTACAAGAGTTCTTCGTAAATGATGATCCTAAGGTTGACAGATATGACAAATACGAAAAGCATAGATACTACAATGCAAACAAAAACTTCCTTCATCAGTCGGTACATGGGATTGATTATCAAAGTGCAACAGATGATAATCCTATTCCTAATAAACACAATAATAATGCATATGCAGACAGAGTAAAGGAAATTAAGTTTGATCCTTCAGAAGACTTTCATGTATATGGTGCACAAATTGACCCTCTTCCTACAGACTCTGGACGGCATTTGGCTGTTACATTCCTTCTGGATGGCAGGGTAAGGTCGGTCTTTTTGACATCAACAGATATTGTATCGAACCCTAAATCCAGTCATAAATATAGATACAATGCACTGTTAAGACCCGAATTCATGCCACATGGTATTGACCATGTATGGGATGTTGCAATAACAGGGGGTATTGGTGGTACGCCAGGAGACAATAATAGCGGTATTCTATACCCAGAAAGAGACCCTCAATATCATAATGATATCAACAAAACTCCAAAAGATTACATCATGGATATAGACTGGTTACGTGTCTATAAACGTGCAAATGAGCTTTTGTGGGTTGGTGCTGTACCTCAAGGATGGGACTGGGAAACAACAACAGCAAAGATCAATTTATCTAAAGAAGTACCTGTTAATCGGTTAGCAAAGTTGCAAGTTGGTGATAAGCTCATCTTAGATATAGACACTCTTCCTGCTAAAGACTTAACAGTTCCACCATGTACCGACCCGAAAATGGGGCCAATCTGTGACCGGGATGCAGGACCATCATCTATCGATATCTGCAATAAGAGCGGGAAAAGTATTGTGACTTTGAAACCTGAAGTCGCAAGAAATGACGCCCAAGTGACTTTCTATATCACAGATGAAGACATGCTTAACGCCTTAAAGGCAGATGGTTGTAGTATAATAGGACAGAATATTCGCTTGTTTTCTTTGGTAAGAGAGAAGAAAGATGACGGTATATGGAGTGGTTTCAAGCAAATAGATGATAATAATAAGGTGGTAATCCCAAAGACAATGTTTGATGGAGTAACAGAAAAACAGGTGTTGGAAGTTACTGTACGGGATGTTAAAAGGGATGCAAAGATTGTCCTACCGCAATGGAATGAAGCTGATAGGACTATTCCATTGGTGGCTTCAAATGATGAGAAACAATACTATGTCGCACTTGATAAGAACACCGTTAAGATGCTAAAAGAAAACGGGTTGTATTTTACAGGAGTGGGATTTTACTTAAGAAGTATCAAATTAAAGAACAAGAAAGACTTGCCATTGGGAATCAAAAACATTACTTCACATAAGAAAGAAAACGAATCTGTGTATACGATGAGTGGGGTAAAGGTGAAAGAAACCAATGATAATAGCAAGTTAGCCCCTGGCATATACGTCACTAATGGAGCGAAATTCGTTGTGAAATAATTCCTGAATAGGGATTTAAAAGCCATAAAAACGCCATTAGCTTCAGTGCTAATGGCGTTTTTGTTGGTCGTTACTGTCTGGTTAACCCTTCTGGTATTCGTTACTCATCAATGCCTTACTATATAGTTGATAACGGCAGAAACGAATAGGTCATACTGTTTTCTACTTATGTGCTGCAGCCCAGCACTAGTGGAGCTGATGGTTAGCACCAGTGGAGCTAATGGTCAGCACTAGTGGAGCTGATGCCCAGCACCAGTCGTGTTTAGCGTTCAACACCTTCCGATATGCTACAGATGTGATAGCAGTTTATAATCAGAAGGATGTTGAAACACCAAAGGTGTGATGATTTTATCCAATCATAAAGGCCTCGTTTCCTTAAAAGTAATATGCAGAAACCTATTTAAAGATCACCCTGCGGAAGCCCTTATGTTGTTTAAATCCCTTCAGACAGTAATATTTATTAGTATGGAATGTCTGAACTTCTACTTGATAACAACTTTCTTACCCTTGTGGATATACACACCCTTGGTTGGTTTGTCAACCTTGATACCAGATACTGTATAGTAGCCATCATCGGTGTTGTTAGCATTATCGGTTGTTACATTCTCAATACCTGCAGTCTCTGGAACCAGTGATAATACTGACTGTAAAGAGCTGGCAGCATCAGATGGGAATGAAAGATAAGCCTCACCGGCAGGTACAAAACCATAAGTCTTGTCGCTGAACTTATCACCCTGCAGAACATAATTGCGTGACTGAGCTGCTTGACTGCCTGGTTTAGCACCATGCTCAACAACAATCATTGTCCAATACTTCAAAGAAGGCAGAGTAAACTTAACCACATCACGGTCCTGAGTAAACTTAACTTCCTGTGGAGCACCGCCCAATGCGTCTGGAGTAGCCACCCAAATATGGGTTACGTTGCCCTCATCCATAAGTGTCATATCCTGTCCTTTTATCTCATTAGGATAAGGTGTAGTTTCAGATAAGTCTCGAATCGTAAAGTTGTCTTTTGACAAATTACTATAGTTCAATAGTTGAATGGCCGTAAAATTGTCTTTCTTGGTACTATAAGAATTTACTGTATATTCTGTAGGACCATTGCTTGCCCATGCTGCAACACTTTTGTTACCCATCTTCAGATCAACAGTTGTCTCCACATTACCATCACGAAGATAGTTCTCATAAGCCGTCAAGAAGTCGTAATAACGAATAATACTTTTGCTCAGTGCTTCGTCCATTGGTCTGCTATTATCTGGGAAATACTCTGTATAGAGCATATGAGTTCCACTTAATTCAATACGTGAACCACCGAGAGCAAAAATGGTTGCGTCACCGAACAGAGCACTACTTGTACGTAAGTTGCCACCTTTGCCATTACGCCAATGCAAATAAGCAGCGAAGATAGAGTTGAAATGAGGATTCCCAAAGCTCTTACGATCAGCCTGGATTGCATTATGGAACCGTTGGAAGTTATCTTCTTTGTCCCACATCTCATTATATCCAAATTTTACGTTATGGGTACCAATGATCTCTGGACCAGCCCAAGTTGACACTGCATTCATAACAAGATCTTTGTCATTATTATCACTCTTCATCCGATTAATAAAGTCAGCAAAGTAGCGAGGGAAATCACTTGTATACTTCATCTCACCTTTTCCATAGACTTTTTGACCATTACTTTCTTCCCTTATTACAGGATTATTCACATAGTAGCAGTCACGTTGCCTACCTAATTGGTCTATATGAAATCCATCAAACTTGAGGTCACTTTGATAAACTTTATTAATTTGAGGAGCAAAATAATTCACCCAACGTTCATCACCAGGGTTCATAATATAGATATCTGGCCACGTGTCTGCTGTTTTATAGTGATACTGGTGATACTTATTTAGCGTATCCTTTTCGAATACATCAATCCAACCCCAGTCGCTATCTATCCCTTTCTTATTAATATTAGGGCTTCTATCTGGAATATTTTCATTCATATTTCCAGTAACACCATAGATAAGATCATAGAACATACACTTGCTACCAACCTTATGGAGGGCCGCAATGTAATTCTTTATTGATGATCTATAGATGTCACGCAAGCCGACATCCTTCCACTGAGTTGCATAGTTATCTGGTATTGGTTTTTCATGTAAATTCTGCCAATCATAGAACTGAATGCCAGTCATATGGTAACGGTTGAGCAGGCTAACTTCAGTAGCAATCTTACCAGAAGTCTTATCACTTCCATAGTGTGAGACAAATCCATAACGAGGGAAACGTCCCCAGTCTGTAGAAACATCTATACCGATAGTTGAAAGAACCTTATCCTTATCACCCTCTTTTACATAAACTTCAGCTAAGTAACCTTTGAAGTCGTCCTTAGGAACCTTCCATGTCCAAGACTTCTTACCACCTACATCTGCTGTGCCAACAACAGTATTGCCATGTAAGTAACGTACCTTTGCACCATTAGGGAATGTGATCAGGCTGAGTGTGAAGTTAACCATATCACCTGGTCTATAACGGACTTTATCTGTAGAAAGGAGCTTTGGTAAATAAGCATTTGTCCCATCTGACTTAAATCTTATTGCGTCAAGGTCTGACTTATTTGTCTCTACAACGACACCATCTGATGGGTTCAGAAGGTTGTCTTCATAGCTTTTACCATTGCTTGAGATGGTTAAATTATAGGTCTGACCTACATTTCCTTTAAGTATTAGACCCGTACCAGCAGCAACAGCACCAGTAACTGCCACCAACTTTATTGATGCATTGTTATTGCGTTGAGCAACATAAGCTGTCAATCCAGGTGCTGATGAGAAATCAATGGCAAAGTCTCGAGAGAAAGTTACATAGTTACTTGTAAGCACATAAGGGATCTTATCCTTTACTTTATTACCATAATAAGCCATCCCACTAACGCTATTGAAAGCGCTTGGGTTTACATAGATTGTGAAATCTTTAGGTGTATCGGCAAAGGTGCTACCCTCTATTGCAAGGCAATTATTACCAGAGTAATAGACACTTGAGAGCGAACGACAGCCGCAGAAGGACTGATCTCCAAAGCCTTCAAAGCCTGCAGGAAGTGCTATAGATGTCAAAGCTGTATTGGCAAAACTACGTTGACCGATTCTCTTGAGCGCATTTGATAACCTAACTACCGTTAGATTGCTACAATCTGTGAAGATGTAGCCATCCATTACCTCTACACTTGAGTTGTCAATTACCGTTGTCAAGCCCTGACATCTATTGAAAGCTGACCATTCAATCTTGGTGACTGAACGAGGAATTGTCACCGATGTAATGTGGTTGTTACCTTCGAAGGCATTGTGACGGATGGCTGTTACCCGATAATTATGTCCATTGTTAGACACGCTTTCGGGGATGTCTACAGCGCCATTCACGCCATTACCTCCAACGACTTGGACCTCCGTTTGGGAAGTAGTCTCGTAGTTGATACCTTTCTTATTGAAGCTATCGGCAAATGAAACCAATGCTACAAACAAGGCAAGTGTCAACACGAATGTTTTCTTGATGTTCATGATTTTAAAATTGTTGATTGTAAAACTATATATTATAAATAGGCTATAATATTCGACTACTTTGTCATTACTTCCTTACCATTATGTATATATACACCTTAGATGTTCATGGTTGAGTCTCTATTTATAGTAGATTTCTGCTATACTACTGATAGTTTAAAGGCTTCAACCTTTCGTTTCCTTTGTTTCAGCATATCATTTTTAAATAGAAAAAGGCATCACCACTCCTTTACTCTTTCGAGTAATTTCTTTAGTGGTAATGCCTTCTTAAAAAATCTTTGGAACTTAGTCATCCCATACAGAATGCTTTCCTATTGAGACTACTCCAGTAGAATTGATATCTAACTGGTCATTGTTGTCATCCTCAAGCAGGACATGTGGTTTCGCAAGAGCAGAACCTGGGTCTGCTGGTGTGTCATCAAATGACAAGTCTAATAAGTGTCTCTCGAGTTTTATTGTTATCTGTTCAGTAACAGGTGTTATATAATTTCGTTTCATCTTATGATTACTTTTCTTCCGTTTTTAATGTAGATACCCTTCTCTGTTGGGTTGATGACACGTACACCTGAAAGTGTATAATAAACGTTGTCATTATCTTTCTTATTGCCTTCAACCGTGTTGATGCCTGCTGTCGCAGGATTATCATCAAGCTCTAATGCAAAGGAAACACTCTTTGCGCCCTGTACTCCAGCTTCATTCTGCTCATGAATATAAGCTCTACCACAATAGATGGTCTTTGCATTCTCTGATAAATGTAGCTTGTAATCAGGTTGTAACGTCCAGTTACTCTTACCATCAGCCTCTGTTTGATAAAGAAGTGTATCCTCACGTACAGGCATTACCTTGTTATCAGCAAGCTTTGTAGCTGCTGTTTCAGCAATACGGTAAGTGTAAGTAGTATTAGGTGTGCCAGCAAGGATTACCCCTTCATTAGCTGCAATGGCGTTCACCTTCGTCATCTTCAGAATCTTCTGAACTTTCGTTGGTTGTGTTACTTTGTATGTACTCTTGCCCACATAAGCCGTCATAGCTTCACGACCATTAGCTGTAACAAACTCTACTGGGAAGTCATGGGTCATGGTTGCATACTTAGTTGTCAATGTACGCTCGTAAGTATCCTTAAGGTTAAGTGCATTCCAAGCGGCATTTGCCTGATAAGCAGACAGCTTGCTTGCTTTCACATAGATATCCTTTGGGGTATTATCGAATGCATTAGCAGCCAAAGTTGCAGGGCTGTCCGCCAGGATATTAACGTACTTCAAGGCTGCACAACCATTGAAAGCATTGGCTTTAATAGCTGTTATTGAAGCAGGAAGTGTGATGAAAGGCAAGCTTGTACAACCTGCGAACATACCCTCAGATACATTATTTAATGGTTGAGAAGCATTAGAAGTGGCAGGGATTTCAACATACTTCAAGCCTGTACACATCATGAAAGCTTCTTTACCGATAGTCATATCACCCTTTAAGTGTACGCAGGTAAGACCGCTTTCTTGGAATGCATTAGCACCAAGAGTCTTAACAGATCCCTTGAAAAAGAACTTCTTCAATGCACCAGTAGACATAAAAGCACCGTCGCCGATGGTCTCCAATTTTGTACCATAATCAACTGTTGCCAAGCTCGTACAAGTACGGAATGCTTGTGTATCAATAGTCTTCAGCTCTGCTGGTAGCTTGATAGTTGTCAAAGCAGTACACTCATTGAAGGCGTTAGCGCCAATCTTCGTGATGTTGTCCCATGCACCTGGCTGACTGGGAATACCTTTGATGGTTGTTAACTGATGACAACCCCAGAAAGTATTTGCAGGTATTTCTGTCACTGCAGCAGGCCATTCTACGGATGTAAGTGGTGTATGCCAGAACACTCCGGTATCCATCTTCTTGATTCTTGATAGGTCAACAGAAGTCAAGCTACTACACTCATAGAAGCAAGTTGCTCCTAACTCCTCTACAGATTGAGGTATTTGAGACCATGTAATCTTACTGCAACCGTAGAAAGCGCTATTGTTTAAGCGTTTTGGATTGAAGCCATTCCAATTGATTGTAGTTAAGTTCGTACAGTTTTTGAAGGTGAAACTTGATACATTACTTGAGGCATAGCTACTAGGAAAGGTGAAGGATGTAAACGTTTCGCAGCCTTCAAACACACCGCCTTCTATGGAATTAGGAACATTATCGCCTAAGTAAGTGACTGAATTAGGAAGAGTAATAGACGCCAACTTCTTACAATTCAAGAATGCATGTGAGTCAATCTCCTTCAATTGGGATGTTCCATCCGTTGCTCCTTCAATGACAAAGGCTGTCATATTCACACATTCATCGAAGCAACGTGACTCGATATGCTGAACAGTCTTAGGAATAGTGATCTTTGTTATCTGACTTGTTACGCCCGAATCAGCTGCCCGAAAGAGGTTAGCACGAAGCATAATCACCTTATATGTAGCATTACCTTGGAGTTGTCCGTTATATGTAACAGCAGCCTGTACTGTTTCGGGAATAGTAATTTCTCCCGTCTTGCGCACTGATTGATAAAGAGCGTCGTTTAAAGCAGCAGTCTTTTCAGCTTCATTAGCTACACTAGTTTTAGTGGTCCAACCACAGAACTCTACAGTATTGTTCTGTGAGCCGATACTCTCGAAATGCTGAATACTGAACAACATGCCATTGTAAATGAACAAGTTGGCCTTTCGTTCGGCATCGGTTGGCTGAGAGTCAGCAAAGCATCCAATAGAGATGATTGTCAAAATTGCCAAAAGTAGTTTTCGTTTCATTGTTTGTTTGTACTTTATTTAATTGTTTAATGAGTTTTTTTGCGGCTTTAGTTCCCTTCAGGTTCGCCCAAGTCTACTGATTAGATAGTCTTGAGTTGTTTCTGGAAATACGTCGTTATAATAATTTATCCATCAAGAAACTCCATGCAGTAGATGTATATGTCATACGCTGTGGATTGTTTCTGACTTCTGTCAAACGAATACAAAGTTATGAAATGTTAGATAGAAAGAATATCGATATGGATGTGAATATAAACATTTAGATAGTTATATACACTGTTAATCAGTGTGTTATGCCTGTTATTGTGATAGGTTTTTATAAAGAATATATAATCTAATAGCAAATAAAAAATGGCTATTTAAGCACAGATATGTATTAATCTGAATGCTTAACTGCCAACTAAAGAAGTACGCACAGAGAATCTTTAAGTATTGAAATACGGAGAGGGTAGAGGAGGATGATAATCCTTTTTTGTAAAACTATTTACTCTTTCATTTTTAATAGGGCGTCTTTTGCATTCTAAAAGGGCACCTTTTTCAACTCAAAAGGGCATCTTTTACATTGCAAAAGGTGCCCTTTTACATCGTAAAACATGCCCTTTTACAAGCCGTTTTGTAACTGTTTGAGTCTGTGGGTGTTACAAAGTCGAAAAAAGAAGGTTTCCTCTTGCTTTGCTCTTTCTTAGGTACTTTTATTTGTAAGGTTGTTTTACCATTCGTATTGTCTTTACTTTCATGTTTTCTCTTACGGCATAATGCGTGATAGAAGTGCATGCAGCCCTTTGCCAGCCTACCTTTTCCTCTTGCTTCTTTACAGGGTTCGAAGACAGATCGTATGCCTTCATACTTCCTGTGATGGTATAGTGTGATGTGTTATCTTTGCTTCCTGGCATCCAGAACATCCAACCTAACGCCGTTGATGATTGTGCATTGACACAGGAGAAAATGGATGAGAGAGAACTAAATGTACTTATCGTATTAGTTCTTGTATAATGATGAAAGATATAATAGAAAAGAGTTCTGCCCATTTCTCACGAAAGAGAAATGGGCAGAAGAATGTTTTTATAACTGTAAGATTTGCTCATCAAAACTGTCTGGATCCAGAGATTTCAGTCGGATTCGCGACCGATAAGCATATACTGTGGCTTTAGAACAGCGCAAGAAAGAGCAAATCAGCTCATTTTCTGTTACCCCCAGACGGATAAGAGCAAAGATACGGAGATCGGTTGACAGGTGTCCTGCTTGCTTCGGGATGATCTGTTCCTCTGGTTTCAGCAACGCATTGAACTTTTCAACGAAGTCTGGGAAGAGTCCAAGGAAGGTTTCGTCAAAGCTATTATAGAATGTTTCAAGCTCTCGATCGACAAAATCCTGAGATTTCAACGTCTCTAATAGCTCCGTTCGTTTGCCTGCAGTGAAGAGACGATAGATGTGTTTCCGATAACTGTCAAGCTTATCAATGTATGTAGAACACTGTGCCAGGAAGCGTGTAATATACTCATCCTTGATCTGATTGGATTCCTTCAGCTGTTTATTTGTATTCGAAAGCTGTGTACGTACCACCTTTAATACAGCCATTTTACGGCGAATATAGATAATCATCACAAGGAGGAAGATTGATAACAACGTGATAACCACCAGTGCCAAGGTAAGCCAAATCATCCTCATGGTGGTTTCCCGCTCGTGTGATTTCAGTATAACCGGCCACACATCAGCCATAGCTATGGTGCGTTGGCGGGCATTACAGAAGATAGCATCATTCAGTGCATGGTCCATATAGGCGTAAGCACGCTGCGTATCGCCCTCATCAAAGAGGATGACGGCAAGCTGTTGCAGAGCGAGATACTCCTTTACGGAGTTGCGAAGGTCGGAAATAGCAGCTGCAATGAGGTACTGTTTCTCAGCTTCTGTGTTCTTCTGTCTGCCATACAAGGTCGCAAGTGCATAGGCAATAAAGCCCATTCGGCGATCTCCAACATCCAGTTTTCGATAAGAATCTAATAGAATTTTCTTCGCTTGTTCGTCTTGATGATGGTTTACATATTGCTCAGCTCTCGACCATATATCAGGTTTATCACTGTGAGCAAGCAGAGAATCGTTGCAACTCTTTGCTATTTGATTATAGTAATTCCGCTTTCCTGATGTCAATGCAGCACTAGCAAGTGACTCATACAGTGTCTTGCAGGTGGAGAAATAGTAGAAAAAGAGGTTTGGATCGAGCTGTTGAAGCTGGATGGAGTTGACAAAATCGCTGGCATCTTTCAGCTGTCCACCCTTCATCATGAGGTAAGCAAGGTTGAGTTTTGAGTCATCTATATACTTCTTATTGTTCATTTGCTGAGCCAATTGTAGCTTATGTTCAGCGTAAACAATCGCCGAATCAATACGATAAGAGGTATATAGATTGAAAATCTTATCACTCAGCTTGTATCGTTCCTCCTTTGTTCGGGCAGCTTTATACTGCTTTTTCACTTTGAGAATCTCATTTTCAAAGTGCTTATCATAGCTTGCAGACATGGCAATCTCCCTGTCGAGGTCGTCAAGTGTCGGCATTGGTCTGTTGTTTTGGGCATGTAATAAGAACGCAGAGAAGACTGCTATAACTGTAGCAAGCCCTCTACCTTTCATCATTCTTAGATGATTCTGTTGTTTTAAATCCTCTTTTTTCATTAGCCGTCGACTCTATTCAAGGTTCTTAAACCTCTTTTTGGGTTTGTATTGTGTTGTGTTGCAGAGTTCCCTTCATAGAAGGGAGAGAGATGAAAAGGCAATCTGTAGGGAGTATTAGCATTGAGTATGTCTCTTTTTCTGATGTAGTAAACGTACTTACTGTGCGTCCCTACAGATTGCGTTCTATATATAATAAGGTGTTGTTCCTTATTGATTGCTCTTAAAGAGCCTTAACACTGATGGCAAAACCACCACCGCGAACTTCGTTCAACTTAAGAACGTCGCCCTTCTTTACAGTACGTTTGGTGATTGTGTAAGCCTTAGGATTCTTCTCAAAGTCGGCATCTTTAGCATCAGCATAGATGGTTGCTTCATACTTACGACCCTTATCCAGGAAGTCAAGCTTCACAATACTCTGGTGAGGTTGTAGTCCTGTCTTACCTCCAATGAACCAGTTGTTAGTGCCTTTTGCCTTACGTGCAACGGTAACATAGCGTGCTGGCTCAGCTTCAAGATAACGACTGTCATCCCAATCGCAGGCTACATCCTTAATGAACTGGAAGGCATCGTTGTACTTCTTGTAGTTCTCTGGGAGGTCAGCAGCCATCTGGAGTGGACTGTACATCGTAAGATAGAGTGCGAGCTGACCAACGAGTGTGGTGTGAACCCAGCTCTTGTTGTTGCACCATGTTGAGAGTTGAGTCTCAAGAATACCAGGAGTATAATCCATAGGACCGCCCTGCAGACGTGTGAAAGGAAGTATTACGGTGTGGTTTGGATCGTTACCACCGAATGCTTCGTACTCTGTTCCGCGTGCAGACTCATTACCAACGAGGTTAGGATAAGTACGACAAAGACCTGTAGGACGTGTTGCCTCATGACCATTTACCATGATATGGTGCTTTGCTGCCTCCTTTATTACGTAGAGATAGTGCTTGTTCATTGACTGTGAATAGTGATGATCACCACGTGGAATGATGTCACCAACATAGCCAGTCTTCACTGCGTCATATCCATATTTGTTCATTAAGTTGTATGCTTCCTCCATGTGTCGCTCGTAATTCTGCGTACTTGATGAGGTCTCATGGTGCATCATAAGCTTCACACCCTTTGAGTGTGCATACTCATTGAGGCCCTTCAGATCGAAATCTGGGTATGGAGTAACGAAGTCGAAGACGTAATCTTTCCAATGACCGAACCAGTCTTCCCATCCAATGTTCCATCCTTCAACCAGCACTTGTTGCAAACCATTCTCTGCAGCGAAGTCAATGTACTTCTTCACATTGGCTGTATTAGCAGGGTGATGACCGTTTGGTTTAGCATGAGCGTAGTCAGTTAAGCCGAGTTTTACAGAGCTAAACTCATCCGTATAAGCCCAAGACTTACCACCGGCAATCATCTCCCACCATACACCACAGTACTTTGTAGGATGAATCCAAGAGGTATCTTCAAGCTTACAAGGCTCATTGAGGTTCAGGATAAGGTTACTTGACAGCATGTCACGAGCGTCATCACTGACCATAACCGTACGCCATGGTGTCTCACAAGGCGTCTGCATGTAACCCTTCATACCGGTTGCATCAGGTGTAAGCCATGACTCAAATACCATGTTTTTGTCGTCAAGGTTCAAGTGCATGGTAGCATAGTCAGCACAAGCTGCTTCGTGAATGTTGATGTAAAGACCATCCTTTGACTTCATTTGGAGGGAAGTCTGAACGCCAGTGTCAGAGAAAACTGATACAGAAGAGTTGTTCCAGTTCACTGCATCATGGAATCTTGAGCGTATTTCAGAGAGCTTTGACTCCTGTGTCTCCTGCTCTTGAGTGTCATAATCGCCTGGAAGCCACCATGCAGTATGGTCACCCGCCATGGCAAACTGTGTGTGCTCATCTTTGATAACAAAGTAATTCAGCTCTGGTTGCAATGGGAATTCATAGCGTAAGCCCATTCCATCGTCATAAACACGGAACCGAATGACAATATTTCGTTTGCTACTTGGCTGGTTAAGGTCTACTTCCAACTCGTTATAATGGTTGCGTATCGTAGCCGTTTCACCCCAAACAGGCTTCCATGTCTCATCAAAAGTTGTCGTCTTGGTATTGGTTTTCTGGAATCCATCCATCAAACTTGTTTCTTCCAAGCCCTTACTTGCATGTTTATCCTTAGCCAATTCCAACCCTAAGTGTGAAGGTTTGACCACAGTCTTGCCCTTATAAGTCATTTCATAGGTTGGTACACCGTTCCCAGTCAGCGAGAACGTCACGGCAATATTGCCGTTCGGCGACTTTACCGTCTGTGCATTGGTGAAAGTTGCCATCCCCATCAGAAGCCCAATGAGGGCGATGTTGGTTTTTTTCATTGTTTTGTTAAAGTATGATTGATTATGTTTGTTTTAAGCCACGTTAGCTGCAAAGATAATAAAAAAAACTCAGTGAACATTCTTTTTAACATTATAACTGCGAAAAAAGTAAATTGTTGTCTTCTGTTTCCTTGATATTTATGACATTAATGAAGTATAATGAAGATATCTTTATCGGTAAAGATAGAGGAGAACAGAGCTTGTAAACGCTTAAAATTCAGCATACTGTAAATTATTAGAAATTATGTTAAGTGTAAGGATTATCTATCTTGAAAACTTTTATCTTTGCAGTATTAAGCGATAGGCTGGTGTTTCCTGCCGACCTTTTACTGGCAACAAAAAAGATTAGTATTCAATAAATAAACAACCAAAAAGAATGAAAACGAAAGGATTAAAATCAACAGTATGCCTGTTTATAGCAGCAATTACGATGAGTTCATGCGTTGGATCATTTGCTTTGTTCAATAAACTGGCACGCTGGAATAAGCATGCAACAAACTCTAAGTTCCTCAATGAGATTATTTTCATTGCCATTTCTCCTGCTTATGTGTTCTGTGGTGCTGCGGACATGTTGGTGGTTAACTCTATTGAGTTCTGGTCAGGAAAGAACCCTGTTGCCAACCGTGTGGGCAAAACTGAGAATATTAAGGGTGACGATGGACTGATGTATGCCGTAAAATACTTGGAGGATGGCTATCAGATTACTAAGCCAGACGGCAGTGTTCTATACTTTACTTATAATAAACAGGAGGATACTTGGTACATGAATGCTGAGGGTAAAGAGAAGAAAATTATCCATTTCAACGGTGATGGCACCATCAAGACATTCCTCAACAATGGTCTCACGGTTGATATTACACCTGATGCTGCTGGACTTTACGAACTAAAGCAGGCACAGGCTGGTACCAGTTTCTTTATGGCAAGACGATAAAGCAGACTACAGGAGATGTAATTATAAGGCTCCCAAACTTATCCTGTTTTTCTCCCTCAGGTTGTCCTTCATGGAAAGGAACACCTGAGGGAGTGTTTTGTTAGACTGTCTTGTCGAGGAAGGAATATTAAGTTTGGGGAGTCGAAAGGGAGCAAACGTTTAGCAGTAAAATAACCTTACACATTGCAAGGCGTACGAAAGAGCGAAATGAATGAAACCCTTCTTTTCTTGGCTTTGTAACCTTCACGGAATCAAATGGTTACAAAGAGGCTTGTAAAAGGGCATGTTTTACCATGTAAAAGACGCCCTTCTGAAAAGTGAATGGGATTTTTCTTGACAAAAGAAGTGTGTTTCAGGCTGTATGAAGTATGACTCCTTCTTTTGCAAAGGCTGTATCATGGGAGCATAAACGATAAGCGGGTGCCTTGTGGAAATCCACAAAACACCCGCTTATTCTTTCCTGTATGCAGCGTATTACTCCATGCAGTGTGAGGGAGTGATCCCTCTAATAAGTTTCAAAAATGAATGAATTAAAAACTCTTCAACCAAGCTTTGAGGTCCATCATCATTTCCTCATGATAACGGAAGCCTATCTTGCTGCCCCATCCATGACCACCTCCGGGATAGACGTGGAGCGATGCACGGACATCATTCCGATAGAGTTCCATATAATAATTCACACCGTTTGCAGGTGGAACAGTATCGTCATCATCACTGAGAGCAATGAATGCGCGTGGTGTAACACGGCTTACATTCATGTCAGCACTGTACTTTTTCTCGTCACGCTTGGATGGTCGCTTGCCCAAGAAGTTGATTCTGCTACCTTCATGACCATATCCTTCCATCATAGAGATGACAGGATAGAAGAGAATCTGGAAGTTTGGCTTAGCCTCTCCCTGGCTTTGTGTAGCGATGGTTGCCGCTAAGTGCGCTCCAGCAGAGAACCCCATGATGCCAACGTCATTCCGATTTATTTTCCATCCGGTTGCATTCAGACGTACAAGTTTCATAGCTTGTTCAGCGTCAGAGATAGGAACATTGGGCTCACCATGTGGCATGCGATACTTCAAAACAATGGCTGCTATGCCCATATTCTGGAAGTATTCTCCCCAGTCATAGCCTTCTTTGTCCATTGAAAGTGAGGAATATCCACCGCCAGGGCAAATGACAACAGCCCTTCCCGTTGCCTCCTTCTCATAGGGAAGGAATACGCGCACCTTTGCAGTGTCCTGTGAATCGCCGTTATCGTATGGTGGACGACTATTGTAAAGTTTCACATCAAAACTTCTCTGAGCCGACATTGACATAGCAATGGCAGCCATTCCAAGAGTTAGGAAGATTTTTCTTAATTTCATTCTGTACAATGTTTAGTTATGCTATTCAAGCCTACATTCAATCTTTCAACGCATTTGTGGGCTGAATAAAACGTCTCATTAGGGGTCTATATTTTGCAAAGTTAACAAAAATATACTGTTTAGAGGGTGGAAGTTTAGAGTTTTTAGTATATTTGCAGTCGGATATAGGAAAAGTGATTTGTTTCTAAACGAATTTTAATAATTCGGTATTTCTGTTAACAATCGTTTCAGAAGCACTACCGTAAAGGCTATATTCGTATGTCGTTATTACCCAATGTTCTATTATGCACGTATTAGAGAAGTTTCAATATTGCCCTGTATGCGGTAGTAAACATTTTGTTGAACAGACTGAAAAGAGTAAGCGTTGTGAGAGTTGTGGCTTTGAGTATTTCCTCAATCCAAGCTCAGCCGTTGCAGCTTTCATCCTGAATGAGAAGGGAGAATTGCTGGTAACGCAGCGTAGATATGACCCAGGAAAGGGGACTCTTGACCTTCCTGGTGGCTTTTGTGACATTGGTGAGACCGTCTTGGAGGCGTTACGACGTGAAGTAAAGGAGGAAACTAATCTTGAGATACAGGATGTTAGGTATTTCTGTTCATTGCCTAATAAGTATCGTTATAGTGGCTTTGATATCCCTACGCTCGATACGTTCTTTATTTGTCAACCCGTAGATGCCAGCGTTCTTAGTGCAGCTGATGATGTGAAGGAAGCCCTCTGGATACCTTTAGAAGATATTCATACGGAGCAATTCGGTCTTCGTTCTATTCGACAAGCACTCCATGATTTCCTCCAAAGTAAAGCTGGTGAGATGAAATAGCATACGGGTGAAAACTTAAAAAAGTAGAAATTTTGCCTATTATATAAGGTGTAAGAGAAAAGATTGATTACTTTTGCGTCCTTGAAAAAATGTATAAGTTTGATTATATGCAAGAAAACCTGGTAATAGTAGAGAGCCCTGCAAAGGCAAAAACAATAGAGAAGTTCCTTGGAAAAGATTACAAGGTGATGTCATCTTATGGGCATATCCGTGATCTAAAGAAGAAGGAATTGAGCATTGACCTTGATACGTTGAATCCCGATTATGAAATTCCTGAAGAGAAAAAGAAGGTTGTCAGCGAGCTGAAGAAGAACGCTAAGGCGGCAAAAAAGATATGGCTTGCATCCGATGAGGACCGTGAGGGAGAAGCAATCAGTTGGCATTTGTGTGAAGTCTTGGGACTTGACGAGGCAAATACGAACCGAATTGTCTTTCATGAGATAACCAAACCAGCGATTCTGAAGGCAATTGAGACGCCAAGACACCTAGATATGAATCTTGTTAATGCGCAACAAGCACGCCGAGTGTTGGACCGTTTGGTTGGTTTTCGCCTTTCTCCAGTTCTATGGCGTAAGGTTAAGCCAGCGTTAAGTGCGGGACGTGTGCAGAGTGTAGCCGTCCGTTTGATCGTAGAACGTGAACGTGAGATCCAGAATTTCGTGTCAGAACCTTACTATAGGGTGAATGCTGTCTTTGCAGTAACAAGTGATGACGGAGCAAAGAACGAAGTAAAAGCTGAATTAAGCAATCGTTTTAAAACCCATGAGGAAGCTCTTGCATTCCTAGAGGAGTGTAAAAAGTCAAAATTTACGGTTTCATCGATAACGAAAAAGCCTTTGAAGCGTACGCCAGCTCCTCCTTTTACAACCTCAACTTTGCAACAAGAGGCTGCTAGAAAGCTTGGCTTTACGGTTAGTCAGACAATGATGGTGGCACAAAGACTGTATGAGGCAGGACGTATTACATACATGCGTACTGACAGTGTCAACCTTTCTTCATTGGCAATCAATACCAGTAAGGATGAAATAGTACGTCTTTACGGTGAAGAATATAGTAAGGTCAGGATGTATCATACGCATAGTAAAGGAGCACAGGAGGCCCATGAAGCTATCCGACCAACCTATATAGATAATGTTTCGATTGAAGGGACAAGTCAGGAAAAGCGCCTTTATGACCTTATTTGGAAGCGTACGATTGCTTCACAGATGGCTGATGCTCAGATAGAAAAGACTACTGTAAACATCGCTATGGAGTCGGAAGATGGCAAGACAACGAATGATTTGCAGTTCATTGCCAATGGTGAAGTGGTCGCTTTTGAGGGTTTCTTAAAGGTATATCATGAGTCTACTGATGATGAAGACGCAGGTGAGGAATTCTCTCATGCACTTCCTGTAATGCATGAGGGTGAAGAATTGGAGCGTCGGGAGATTGTTTCTACAGAGAGATACTCACAAAGTCCAAACAGATATACAGAAGCTAGCCTCGTTCGCAAGCTGGAAGAACTGGGAATTGGTCGTCCTTCAACCTATGCACCGACAATCTCTACTATCCAGCAGAGGGACTATGTGCATAAAGGTGACCGTAAAGGGGAAGAAAGAAAGTACGCAGTTGACTCTCTCTTAGGCTTGAAAATTACGTCAAAGACCAAGAAAGAGATGGCTGGAGCAGATAAAGGTAAACTGATTCCAACGGATATCGGTATGGTCGTGAATGACTTCTTGATGGAAAACTTCCCTGAAATCATGGACTATAACTTCACTGCAAAGGTGGAACAGGAGTTCGATAAGATTGCAGAAGGGAAGGCTGAATGGAACAAAGAGATGAAAGTTTTCTATCAAGGGTTTGAACCTGAGGTGGAAAAGGTGATGAATGCACGTTCAGAACATAAGGCTGGAGAACGTGAATTGGGTGTTGAGCCTGCTACAGGGAAGCCTGTTTTCGTCAAGATCGGGCGTTTTGGACCTGTCGTTCAGATTGGAACTGCAGAAGATGAAGACAAACCTCGCTTCTCACAGTTGCCTTCTGACAAGAGCATGGAGACCATAACGTTGGATGAAGCATTAGAACTTTTTAAGCTACCACGTACTGTTGGACAGTTTGAAGGTACTGATGTTGTCATTGGTGCAGGACGTTTCGGTCCTTATGTATTGCATAATAAGAAGTATGTTTCTCTTCCTAAAGATGAGAATCCGATGACGATTACTCTTGATGCAGCGATCAATCTTATTCAAAAGAAACGCCTTCAGGAAGCTCAACGTCACTTGAAAACCTTTGAAGAGGATGCTAATATAGAAGTGATGAATGGTCGTTATGGTCCTTATATAGCATATAATGGAAAGAATTACCGTATGCCAAAGGCCCTACATGAGAAAGCTTCAGAACTTACTTATGAGCAATGTATGGACATTGTAAACAATGCTCCAGAGCCAAAACGGAAGAAATAAGACGGAAAAAGCTTCTTCTGTAGAGAGTAAAAAATATCTGTCTACTGCTTATGAAAGGGTAGACAGACCTCCAAATCTCGTGGATATGACAGACAACAAGGCCGAGAAGAGACCACTTCGGATTATCCTTATTGGGTATATGGGAGCTGGAAAGACGACTGTAGGTAAGGCGTTGTCGAAGGAACTTGGTATTCCTTTCTATGATTTAGATTGGTATATTGAGAGCAGAATGTACAAAACTGTAAAGCAAATCTTCGATGAAAAGGGAGAAGATGGCTTTCGTAAGGTGGAGCAAGCGATGCTCCATGAGGTAGCAGAATTTGAAAATGTGATCATCTCTTGTGGTGGTGGTACTCCTTGTTTCTTTGATAATATGGATTATATGAACGCCCAAGGAGAGACCGTTTATCTGAAGGCTGTACCTGAAGTCCTCCATGGTCACTTGGTAATGGGTAAGTCCGTGCGCCCATTATTGTTGAATAAAACACCAGAAGAGGTTGATGTTTTCATTCGTGAACAGCTGAAACTGCGTGAGCCTTTCTATACTAAGGCAAAGTATACGTTGGATGTGAGCCTGATGGATAATTACGAAAAGATACAACTTTCGGTGGAAAAGCTCCGCCATTTATTAAATATAGAGAACTGATTTACCAGGGATAGACTGTAAAATGAAAAAGTGGACGATTGAAGATTCGCGTGAACTGTACAACATCTCAGGATGGGGTACCTCTTATTTTGGAATCAATGACAAGGGCGATGTGTATGTAACACCTTGTAAAGACAATACTCAGATTGACTTACGTGACGTGATGGACGAGCTTGCTTTGCGTGATGTGACTCCTCCTGTACTGTTACGTTTCCCTGATATCCTTGATAATCGAATCGAAAAAACGTCTTCTTGCTTCGACAAAGCAAGGAAAGAATATGACTTTAAGGCCGAGAATTTCATTATATACCCTATAAAGGTAAACCAGATGCAACCTGTTGTTGAGGAGATAATCTCGCATGGTCGCAAGTTCAATCTTGGTCTTGAGGCTGGCTCAAAACCAGAGTTGCATGCTGTCATAGCCGTACAATGTAAGAGCGACTCGCTTATTATCTGTAATGGTTATAAGGATCAGAGCTACATTGAGCTTGCTTTGCTTGCGCAAAAGATGGGTAAGCGGATCTTTATTGTTGTTGAAAAGCTCAACGAAATAGAACTTATTGCACGTGCAGCAAAGAAGTTAAACGTTAAACCAAACCTTGGTATACGTATTAAACTGGCCTCAAGTGGTTCCGGGAAGTGGGCTGAAAGTGGTGGTGATGCCTCTAAATTTGGTCTTACTTCATCTGAATTATTACAGGCTTTACAAACTTTAGATGATAAAGGGTTGCACGATTGCTTGCATCTTATCCACTTTCATATAGGTTCACAGATAACAAAAATACGCAGAATACAGACTGCTTTGAATGAAGCAGCACAGTATTATGTCAACCTACGTAAGTTAGGTTACGATGTAGACTTCGTAGATTGTGGTGGTGGACTTGGTGTTGATTATGATGGAACACGCTCTTCAAGTAGTGAGAGTTCTGTCAATTATTCTATACAAGAGTATGTCAACGACTGTGTTTATACCTTTGTTGATGCAGCAAACAAGAATGATATCCCTCATCCGAACATCATCACAGAGAGTGGTCGTAGCCTTTCTGCCCATCATTCCATCCTTGTCATTGATGTCTTAGAGACTGCTTCGCTACCTGAGATGTCTGAAGACTTTGAAGCAAAGGATACCGATCACCAGTTAGTTAAGGACCTTTACGATATATGGGACAACCTTGACTCTCGCAATATGTTGGAAGATTGGCACGATGCAGAGCAGATTCGCGAAGAAGCATTGGAACTTTTCTCTCATGGATTGGTTGATTTACGTACCAGAGCAGAGATAGAAGCAATGTATTGGAGCGTCTGTCATGAGATCAATAGCCTGTCAAAGAACATGAAACATGTACCTGATGAACTTCGAAACCTTGACAAGCTGTTAGCAGATAAGTACTTCTGCAACTTCTCTCTCTTCCAATCACTTCCTGATAGTTGGGCTATTGACCAGCTATTCCCTGTTATGCCGATTCAAAGACTCAATGAACGGCCGGCACGTAACGCTACTTTACAGGATATTACATGTGACAGTGATGGTAAAATCTCCAACTTTGTTGCAGCAGGACGTAGCAGTCATGTGCTTCCAGTACATTCTTTGAAGCGCAATGAGCCTTATTATTTAGGTGTATTCCTTGTCGGTGCATATCAAGAAATACTTGGGGATATGCATAATCTCTTTGGTGATACGAATGCTGTTCACATCTCTGTGAAGGACGGAAGCTATCATATTGACCAGATCTTTGACGGAGAAACAGTTGAGGAAGTACTTGAATATGTACAGTATAATCCCAAGAAGCTTGTCCGACAACTCGAGATTTGGGTAACCAAGAGTGTCAAACAAGGAAAGATTTCACTTGAGGAAGGCAAGGAGTTTCTCAATAATTACCGCAGCGGACTATACGGATATACGTACTTGGAATAAGCAATTGAGGAGTTATCACATATTTAATAATAGGAAAGGCGGCACAGATAATGTCGCCTTTTGTTTTAAATAACCAATGCTTATCAATGGGAATGCTGAAGTAATGATGGTTGAAGATACAGTTGTTGAGGCTCTTGCCCGGCAGAAAATATAGTAAATAGCTTTCCCCTTCATTCTCAAAAAGAAGATACTTTCCCATTGTTGTGAGTGTTTTACCAAACAGATTACCACCCGTTCAATAGTAGAGTATTTACCCAATATAGTGTTAATGAATTTTAAATATTGAAGAATCTAACCATTCTTCTGTAACTTTCCCCCATATATAATCGTCATTTAAACAGAGAGAAGATGAAGAAAGTCAGTTTCCGTAACGATGTGTTGCCGCTGAAAAATGAGCTTTTTCGGCTTGCACTCCGTATCACTCTCAACAGAGTAGAGGCAGAGGACATCGTTCAAGACACGCTGATAAAGGTTTGGGATCGCCGCTTTGAGTGGGAGAGTATCGACTCTATTGAGGCTTTTAGCCTAACGGTATGCCGGAATCTATCGCTCGATCGCCTCAGAAAGAAGGAGAATAGCAATGATTCTCTTGAAGATGTGAACATAGCCGAGCCCGTTGCTTCATCTAATCCACAAGACCGAATGATACAAGAGGACAGGGTTAGCCTCGTGAGACAGATTATTGACTCACTTCCCGAGAAGCAAAGAAGCTGCATGCAGCTGAGAGATTTCGAAGGAAAATCATACAAGGAGATAGCCCAAGTGCTTGATATTACAGAAGAGCAGGTGAAGGTAAATATCTTCAGAGCTCGTCAAATGGTCAAACAAAAATACTTGAAATTAGATAATTATGGATTATAAGTACATTGAACAGTTACTGGAACGCTACTGGCGTTGTGAGACTTCTCTTCAAGAAGAGGAGATACTTCGCATGTTTTTCCTACAGGAAAACATCCCAGCTAACTTGCAACCTTATCGCCATCTGTTTACTTATGAGCAGAATGAAAAGACGGTGAACGTGCTGGGAGATGACTTTGACCAGAAGATATTAGGAATGGTTGAAGAAGACGAGCCTGTAAAGGCACGCGTAATAACAATGCGTCAGCGTCTTATGCCACTGTTTAAGGCAGCGGCAGTTGTGGCAATCATTCTCACATTAGGTAATGCAGTACAGGTTGCAGTGTCTGATGGTGATGCGCAACATGCTGTTCCGAGCACAGCAGCAATGGACAAACCACATGAGGGACCATCCGTTGCAAAGGCTGATTCTGTACAGAACGACACCTTACAACATAAGTTACAGGTGCCTGTATCAACCCTTATGAAATAGAAATTTTCTATGCTTTCTCTATAAAAAATCATTTTAATTAAAACAAGTCCGAGGCTGTGAAGCCTCACAATTCTCTCAAATTTTTCATAACATACTAACGTAGAAGAGCCGATATCCCTTGTGGATGTCGGCTCTTTCTGTTATGTTTCTCATACCATGGGTTGGACTTTTGTGATCGTGTTTCATCCTTTCTTTCTTATACTTGTAAGGCATGTCAACACGGAACTGCAGTCTGATGATGACAGGAATATCCAGCATTTATCTTTGTTTTGCATGTTTTCTTTGTGCCTGCTGGTAGTGATAGGATTATCTTTAGGGACTTTTTCTTCTGCTAGTTCCCTATTCCCCGTGTGTAGAGTTATCTCTTATTCGTAACATTATACGCATAGGGTTGAGGCTAAGCATAATCCTCTTTTGTAAAATTTATTCCTCTTTCGTTTTTAATAGGGCGTCTTTTGCATTCTAAAAGGGCACCTTTTGCATTGTAAAAGATGCCCTTTTGAGGTGTAAAAGGTGCCCTTTTACATCGTAAAACATGCCCTTTTACAAGTTGTTTTGTAACTGATTGAATACGTGAATGTTACAAAGACGGGAAAAGTTGGTTTTCTCTTGTTTTGAACTTTCTTATGTTTTTAAAAGTGTAAGATTGTTTTACCATCTACGTTATAACCCCTTTCTACACAATCAAGTGGTAGCATCCGCCCGCCATAGTCCTGATAACACCTTTCATTTCTAAGGAGAAAAGGAGCCCCGAGAGCTGAGAAATAGGGATGTTAGCTTGTGTGGAAAGAAGGTTAATCTGTAGATTATTGTTCTTACTGAGCGTCTTCACTATGGTATCCTCTTCTGCTGAAAGCTCTGGAAAACAGTTACGTTCAATTCCTTTTTGCTGTGCCTGCTCTAGAATTAAGTCTTCATTCCATCCCATAGCCTTCACAAAGTCAGTTGCAGAGGTGATGAGTGCAGCACCATTGTCGCGTATCAGATTATTGCATCCCTCACTGTATTCAGCCCCAATAGCACCTGGGAATGCGAAGATCTCACGTCCATAGCTTCGGGCAATACTGCAAGTGATGAGTCCACCACCCTTAGCTGCAGACTCAATGAGGATAGTTGCGTCCGAACAACCTGCTACAATACGGTTTCTTTGCACGAAATTACGAGCTACAGGTTGCGTATGTGTCATGTATTCGGTGAGCAATCCTCCGTGTTTTATCATCTCCAGTGCGGTGTCACGGTGTCCTCTCGGGTAGATATCATCAAGTCCGTGTGCAAGAACTCCTACTGTTTCAAGCCCATTTTCTAATGCAGCACGATGTGCATGGATGTCAACGCCATACGCCAGTCCGCTGAAAATAAGAACATTTGGGCACAAAGTCTTCAATTCTCTCACAAAGGAGCGGATGAGATCTTGCCCATATGGGGTGCAATGCCGAGTGCCAATAATGTTTATTATCCGTCGGTTGTTGAGGTCAGCATTCCCCAATTGATAGAGTAGGAGAGGTGCATCAGGACATTCACGTAGGCGTTGTGGATATCTTTCATCGTTCATGCAGATAGGTAGGATGTTGTTTTTTTCATCATATGTCAGCTCTTCTTCAGCCCTTTTCCTCAGTTCATCAATGTCTTTCAGTGCATTGACAAGATGCGTAGAGGCATCAGGAAGAATCTCTCTGATGTCTTTATGGTGTTCAATAACAGTCGTTGCCGACCCTGCGCGACGGTATAGTTCCACTAATTCAGTAAGGTGGAACCGTGTCATACGTGTGAGAAGGATGGTATTAAGTGTTTCCATAAGTAGTTAGCCCTTCCCTCTTTTTAGGAGAGAAGGGCGTTGTTTTTTTGCTTATTCTAAAACTTTTGAAAATGCTTCGTCGTATTCTTTGCTCAGTCCTAACTTACCATTGATAAGCGTAACGAGGTCTACGTCGGCATGAAAGCACAGACGCTCATCACTGGCACGGAAGATATCATGTGTGAAAACCCAGCGTAATCCCTGCTTCTTCAGTCCCATACGTGAGATGAACTCGTCATCACAGCGCAACGGAACCTTGTAAGTTAATTGCATACGAGCCACAACGGCGTCTATTCCTTTCTCATGTAATTCAGAGAAACTCACCCCCAATGACCGCAGAAAACGGTGGCGTGTGTGTTCTGTGTAATGTAGATAGTTGGCGTTGTTGACAATACCCTCGATGTCACATTCATAGTCACGGACATCCATTCGGGTTTCATAAATGTATTTCTTCTCCATTGTTTTGTTTTTATTCTCTTGTTGTTTATGCGTCTTTTTTCTTCAAATATTCATATCCAATGCGGCATCGTAGGCAGTCTTTCTTGTCACAATATGTCTTCTTCAGTTGTATGAGAGCTTGTGAGTCACCTGCTGTTCCAACGGCTAACCCCACTTCTTTCCACATTCTTACAATGTGATTGTTCTCTGCTTTCAAAGCTTCTAAGAAGTCGAAGGCACGGTTGCAGAGTCGTTCTGAACCTTTGTGTCTGCCGTAAGCAAAGAGCATTGGGACGACAGTATTGATGACTAACAGATTCAAAGAGGATGTTGAAAGATGCTTTTGGTTCTTCTCACTCTCTGCACCGAACATGTAGTGCGTCTCCCAGTAGGGTGTTACCTGTGTTGCAAGAAGCTCTTTAGCCTGTTTTACGGTTTCACATTCTAATAGTTGCGACAGTCCTGCATGCCGTTGATAATAGAGATGTGCTAGTTGTGCAATGCGTATATGTGGGAAATTCTGTGGTCGTAATCTCAGAAAACGCCATTGATGAGCATCCATTTTATGTAGTCCGAACTTGTGGGCTAAGTATCTATACTCTTGTTGAAGACGTATGAAATATTCATCTTTTGCAGCCTCCTGCTGGTATCTTTCTGGTATAGCAGGTACTTCTAATAGCCCTGCTTGCCCCAGGAAGATAGCCTCTATTTGCATGATATCATCCCTATGATGGTCTACACTCTGCAGAGAAACCGTCTTTGCCCACGTCTCAAAGGCATCACCATTGATGCCAAAGCCATAGTTTCGGGCGAGTGTTACAAAGTAAGCAGCCTCCCATGAACCGTTGCAGGCGGTCAGTCTTTCTGTGATAGCATCTGTCTTCTGCTCTAAACGTTCTACTTGTAGAGCACTCATCCACGCATGAATCATCAGCTTGGGTAGGTCTGGAATAATGCAATAGCAGGCAGGATAGTTATCTGTAGTTATCAGTTCGTCGTAATGTTCACGTATCTTGACGGGAACATTCAGTTGCATCTGTGGAGGATAGTCACCTTGTTTCGTCCTTACATCCGCATCAATCGACTCTGCTACATGCAGGATTACGTTGTTATAGTTTGCATCTTGCTCATGATGATGTAGAAACCAGTCTGATGAACGATCGTGAATTTCAACATTCCCCACCCATAAAGTGCCGTCAATCTTTACCTTTGCATTGAAGAAATCAGGCCCAGCATTGTGATTATGTAGTCCGGGGTCAATGACTTCCACAGGCTTTCCGTCGGTTGTTTTAAGTCCAGTCAGGGGAAACAGTTTGTGTTTCCATACATAATGGATGAGTTGTTCCATACAGATTCTTGGTATTTTATAGACGACAAAAATACAAAAAATCCACTACAATGCTCGCATAGATGGTTTATTTTTTGCTGTCGTGGGGTTCCACCTTATATAAAATACGTGAAGTTATTTTGTTTTGTGTGACAAATCAGCTACCTTTGCATGTGTTTTAATTCGAATTAATTATGAAGATAGCATTGATTGGCTATGGTAAAATGGGGCATATGATTGAAGAAATAGCCCGTGATCGTGGCCACGAAATCGTGAGTATTATAGATGTTAATAATACAAATGACTTCGATTCTCCTGAGTTTGCATCAGCAGATGTGGCGATAGAGTTTACGAATCCAACGGCAGCTTATGACAATTATAAGCGTGCTTTTGCGCATAATGTGAAAGTTGTAAGTGGTTCAACAGGCTGGATGCAGGACCATAAGGCTGATGTGGAACGCCTTTGTAATGAGGAAGGGCAGACGCTTTTTTGGGCAAGTAACTTCTCAATCGGCGTAGCTATCTTCTCTGCAGTGAACCGTTATCTGGCTAAAATCATGAATAAATTCCCTCAATATGATGTTCAGATGGAGGAGGTTCATCATGTTCATAAGCTGGATGCGCCGTCTGGAACAGCCATAACTCTGGCAGAAGAGATCATTGATAATCTCGACCGGAAGGATAAATGGGTAAAAGGTTTCCAGCATGCTGCCGATGGTACGGAGTCGGGAAGTAATGATGTTGCTGCCGATGAGTTGCCCATTGCCTCTATTCGTCGTGATGAAGTGCCAGGTATTCATAGTATCAGTTATGACTCTGATGCCGACAAAATCACTATAACGCATGATGCCCACAGTCGTAAGGGCTTTGCGTTGGGAGCTGTTCTTGCAGCTGAATATACACAGAATCATCATGGATTGCTTACGACAAGTGATCTTTTCCAGTTTTAATAGCAACTATCAACGTTTGATATCGCCTAAAAATAATCTCCTATGATTGATAAAGAGAAAGCCGCACTCAACCCTACTAAGCAATGGGTAAAGTTTATTGTAGTTCTTGTTCTCTATCTTCTCTTCCTCTTATGGGTAGAGAGCTGGTGGGGACTCCTTGTTGTTCCTTTCATCTTTGATGCGTATATAACAAAGAAAATACGCTGGCAGTGGTGGAAAGATGCTGAAGGACCAGTCCGATTCATAATGGGTTGGGTGGATGCTTTGGTATTCGCGTTGGTTGCAGTGTACTTCATTAACCTCTTTTTCTTCCAGAATTATGTTATCCCTTCATCGTCTCTTGAGAAGTCATTGCTTACGGGTGACTATCTGTTTGTCTCTAAAGTAAGCTATGGTCCACGTATTCCAGAGACGCCGTTGACCATGCCTTTGACTCAACATACACTGCCAATCATCAATACAAAGAGTTATATCTCATGGCCACATTGGGATTATCGTCGTGTAAAAGGACTTGGAAAAGTACAATTAAACGATATTGTAGTGTTCAATTTCCCTGCCGGTGACACCATAATGAGCGAACCTGCTTATCAAGGAGATGACTATTATCGTGATGTTTATACAATGGGTGAGAACATCTTAGCCCAACAGAACCCTCATATAAATCTGTCTAAGATGACCACACTGCAGCAACGTGACTTCTATAACAAGGCATATGCTGTCGGGAGAGCTTACATTGTAAGGAATGTAGGGACGTATGGGGTGTTGGATTGGCGTCCTACTGACCGTCGTGAGAACTATGTTAAGCGTTGTGTAGGACTCCCAGGGCAGACCTTACAGATAAAGAATAAAATCGTTTATCTCGATGGAAAGGCAAATAAAGAACCTGAAAATGTAGAATATACGTACCTTATAAAGTTCAATAATATCACTGCTGCTGACCTCCTTGGTGAGCGTTTTGATGAACTCCGTAAGGACTTAGACATTAGTGCAGAGGATGTTCAGAGCCTCAGCAGACTGCATGGATATGATGTTGATCAGGGAGATGTACTCAACAATGCGGCTCTTGCCTATGATGGTTACATGCCTTTGACCAAGCGAGCTGCGGCAGAGTTGAAGCGCCAAGGTCTTGTTAAGTCAATGCGTTTGGTTACAGACAAAGATCTTTATCCTGGTCCTAACTATCCATTGAACGCCTTTACAGGGTGGACACGTGATAATTATGGACCTGTATGGATACCTGCAAAGGGAAAGAGCATAGACCTTACACTGAAGAACCTGCCTGTTTATGAGCGCTGTATCAAGGTGTATGAGAAGAATGACCTGCAGGTTAAGAATGGAAAAATCTATATTAATGGTAAGCCTGCGAGCCGCTATACGTTCAAACTTGACTACTATTGGATGATGGGAGACAATCGTCATAACTCTGCAGATAGCCGCTATTGGGGCTTTGTTCCGGAGGATCATATTGTCGGAAAACCACTGTTTATATGGTGGTCAAGCGATCCTGACCGTAAAGGCTTGGGTGGAATCCGCTGGCATAGACTGTTTAACTGGGTTGATAATATAAAGTAGAAGCATGTATAAGTACAGCTTCATCCTCGCCCTCTCCCAGCTTTGAGAGGGGAGATATTACCAAAGAGGACAATGAATAGCTGTTGTTAAAGACTGTCTTTCATTGTCCTTTTCTTATGTATAAGTATTTATTTTTCCCCATTCCATCACATATTTCAATATATTATGGCAATAGCATTGCTTTCCTCTGCTTACTTCGCACCCATTCAATGGTATCAGAAACTGAACCGTTTTGATGCATGTCTGATAGAACAACATGACCATTTTGTCAAGCAGACCTACAGGAATCGTTGTGTTATTGCTACGACTAATGGTTTACAAGCACTTTCCATACCAGTAGAAAAGTTTGAAGGATTGAAGTGTGAGATGAAAGATGTGCGCATCAGTGACCATGCTAATTGGCGCCATCTACATTGGAATGCTTTGCAATCTGCTTATGGAGAGAGTCCGTTCTTTGAATATTATGCAGATGATCTGCATCCTTTTTTTGAACGAAAGTGGAAATTTCTTTATGATTTCAATTGGGAGATAACGTTGAAAATGTGCGAACTCATCGATATTATGCCTTCTCTCCGACGTACAGAATGCTATAATTCAGACCCTTCAGACAGCATTGTTGATTTCCGTGAAGTGATTCGTCCTAAGCATCCTGGTACTGATTCGGATTTCTCCCCACGCCCTTATTATCAGGTTTATGAGCATAAAATAGGTTTCCAACCCAATCTTAGTATTCTTGATTTGCTCTTTAATGAGGGGAACGAAAGTGTCTTATACTTATGAAAGATTGGTAAAGGCGTTTACTTTTTTTCATATATCCCGTTTTTAATGTTTCTTTTGTAAATATTAAAAGTTATTCTTCTACTTGTATTTTTTAGAAGATTGAAACATTAATTACATTTCTTCTATATATTTGTATATTGTTGTTTATTAGTGACTTATAAGTGTTTCTTCTGATAAGAATCGATTCTTTTCCTCTTTGTATTATGTTGGTAAGGTAGTTGTATGCTTATTTTTCTTTAAGTATTATTTTGTAATATTGCAGTCAGAAGTGTGGTCTTATTCACCACAACTATATATATATACGCCTAAACATAGTAATAGAACTTAAATCAATTAATAAACTTTTAAACTAAATCGATTATGGGATTAAAGACTTTTACCAAATCAATCTTATGTTGTACCCTCCTTGCTGTAGGTGTACTGAACGTAAATGCTCAAGGCAAACTCTACATCATTGGACCTGCTACAGAGGCTGGCTGGAATCCAGGCAAGAGTGTTTCTATGCTTTCTGATGCGGGTGATGCTAATGTTTTCAAAGCAACTGTCTATTTGAAAGCAAATGAAGAGTTCAAGTTTCTTACGGAACCTGAGTTCACGAAGATAGAATATAGAGCAAAATCAGCAGATGATGTAGAGGTAACTCCAGGTGTAGCAAAGGATATTACAGCTGTACAGGGTGATGCTGAAGATTATAAATTTCATGTAACAGAGTCTGGAAACTATGATATTTCGTGTGATCTTGGGACGAACGTCATGCTCATAAATAAGTCAGCTTACCAAGATACAAATGTTAATTATGCAGCTTTATGGTTGATTGGTAATGCTTGTGATGCAGGATGGGACCTTGGTAAGGCGCCCATTATGCCTCAAGATCCATCCAAGCCTTATGTTTATTCTGGTGTTTATAACCTGAATGCAGGAGAACTTAAGTTTACAATTTCGCCTAATGCTGGCTTCGATGATTCCGCATATTACTTCAGTAACCCTAATGATCCAGGCAAGATGGAATTCGGAACAGCTGGTGATCATAAGTGGAATATCACAGAAGCAGGTCCTTATAGAATCACTGCTAACGTTGCTGATATGACCATCTCTTTCGTAAAGGATTCCTCTGCAGGTATTTCTTCTGTAGAGACAGGAAAGGATGCACCTGCAGAATACTTCACTTTGAGTGGTGTTAAGGTTACTAATCCTACGGCTGGTGTCTATGTGAAACGCCAGGGTGGTAAGACTGTAAAGGTTGTTTTGAAATAGCAGACAAATAGAACTTCTTTTCAATTTAAATAAGAAAGCCTCTGTAGCGAAGTGTATGTTACAGGGGCTTTTATGTGTATTTACGTGTATATAAAGGTTTTGCTAAAATCTCACATATGTTTTTTGTTTTTCCAAAACAAGTATGTCCTTTGAGTAATAAGAGGGTAAGTTCATTTTAGAATCTCCACAGATGTTGTGCTTTTTATTATGAGGTCTCGTTTAAACTATCTCCTATTCTTTTGCCAAGGACTACATTTAATCATTCTGTCTATACCAGTTTAGAGGATAATAGAGTTAAGAAATAAAACTGGAAAAGATAATTTTTGATAATGAAAAGCTAAAAAGATACTATAAAGACTTGGCTGGAATTAATCTATTCTATAAATAGCTTCTATAGAGAACAGATTGTTGTTTACGAAGTTCCAGTCTAAAATAAGAATAGGAAAAAGCCCCATTCTATCGGAAAAAAAATACCTTTATTTATAACGATAATATTCTTTTGATACAAGAAAAGGCGTTTAATATCTACAAGATGAAACTTTTGTACTTTGCCTTATGTAACATTTATTTTATTATAAGAACGATTCATAAGTTGTTGATATAAATACTTTGTATAGTTTTGCAGCACATAATTAAAAATTAAATTAGTATTACTAACTATCTAAAGTATGAAACAATTATCTCGGATCATCATGAGTCTGTTGGGTATGATGTACTGTGTAGGTGTAATGGCACAGAACATTGACGTCAGCGGAACAGTGGTAGATGAACAGGATCAGCCTGTCATTGGTGCCTCTGTATTGCAGAAAGGTTCATCTAACGGAACCGTTACGGACATTGATGGTAATTTCTCATTCAAAGCTCCACAAGGAGTAACGTTAGTTGTATCCTATATTGGATACAAGACAACTGAGGTTAAAGCTGGTACTGGACTCAAAATTAAATTACAAACCAATGCCAGTGAACTTAATGAAGTCGTTGTAACTGGTTACACAACACAACGTAAGGCAGATTTAACGGGTGCTGTTTCGGTTGTCAATGTTGACGAACTGGCTAAGCAAAATGAGAATAATCCTATGAAAGCCCTTCAAGGACGTGTCCCAGGAATGAACATTTCAGCTGATGGTTCACCATCAGGTTCTGCTACAGTACGCATTCGTGGTATCGGAACGTTGAATAATAATGATCCACTTTATATCATTGATGGTGTTCCAACCAAAGCTGGTATGCATGAATTGAATGGTAGTGACATTGAGAGTGTTCAGGTTCTGAAAGATGCTGCATCAGCATCTATATATGGTAGTCGTGCTGCTAACGGTGTAATCATCATTACAACAAAGAAAGGAAAAGAAGGAAAAGTAAAAGTAGATGTCGATGCCTCTATAGCAGCTTCTATGTATGCTCACAAAATGGAAGTGTTGAATGCAAAGGAATACGGGCAGGTTATGTGGCAAGCATACGTTAATGATGGTATGGACCCTAACACAAATGGTTTAGGTTATCATTATGATTGGGGGTATGATGCACAAGGTCATCCTGTACTCAATAGTCTTACCATGAAGAAATACCTTGATGCAGCTGGTACAACACCTGCGGCAGACACAGATTGGTTTAAGGAAACAACGCGTACTGGTGTTGTTCAGAACTATAATGTTGCTGTAAGCAGTGGCTCTGATCGTCATTCTTCTTACTTTTCATTAGGATATTATAAGAACCTCGGTATTATTAAGTCATCAGACTTTGACCGTTATTCAGCTCGTATGAATACAGAATACAAGCTTATTAAAGATGTTTTGACCATCGGAGAGCACTTCACTTTGAACCGTACTTCTGAAGTTCAGGCACCTGGTGGGTTCCTTGAGAACGTTCTTCAGTTTAACCCTTCACTCCCTGTATATACTGAAAGAGGTGATTTTGCTGGTCCTGTTGGTGGCTATCCTGACCGTGAGAACCCCGTAGCACGCCTCAGTCGTAATAGTCATAATCGCTATACTTATTGGCGTACCTTCGGTGATGCTTACGTAAATCTCCATCTTTTCAAAGGCTTTAACCTGCGTTCTACCTTCGGTTTGGACTATTCACAGAAGCAACAGCGCATCTTTACATTCCCTGTTACAGAAGGAACGGTCGCCAATCCAAAGAATGCTGTCGAAGCAAAGCAGGAACATTGGACGAAATGGATGTGGAATGCCGTAGCAACCTATAACTTTGAGACAGGTAAACATCATGTAGATGCAATGGCAGGTATAGAATTGAACAGGCAAGATGATGATTATTTCTCAGGCTATAAAGAAGATTATATTATCCTTAATCCAACATATATGTGGCCTGATGCTGGTACAGGGACAGCTCAAGCTTATGGTAATGGTGGCGGTTATTCGCTCGTTTCTTACTTTGGAAAGTTGAATTATAACTACGCTGACAAGTATCTTGCTTCATTTACACTGCGTTATGATGGTTCTTCCCGCTTTGGTAAGAATAATCGTTATGCCACTTTCCCCTCTGTATCTCTCGGTTGGCGTATCAATCAAGAGAAGTTCTTAAAGGATAAACAGTGGTTGAATGATCTCAAGTTGCGTGCATCATGGGGTGCAACAGGTAATCAGGAAATCTCAAATATTGCGCGATATACTATCTATGTCAGCAATTATGGTGTGAATGAGAATGGTGGTCAGAGTTATGGAACATCGTATGATATCACTGGATCAAATGGAGGTGGACAGCTTCCCAGTGGTTTCAAACGCAATCAATTGGGTAATAATGACATAAAATGGGAAACAACAACACAAACAAACCTTGGTTTAGATTTCTCTATATTCAATTCTTCACTCTATGGAAGCTTTGATTGGTACTACAAAAAGACCAAGGATATTCTTGTACAGATGGCTGGTATAGCTGCTATGGGAGAAGGTAGTATGCAATGGATCAATGCTGGTGCAATGGAAAACCGTGGTGTTGAGTTCAATGTTGGATATCGTAAGACAACCAATTGGGGCCTCCATTACGACCTAACGGGTAATATTAGCACGTATCGAAACAAGATTACTGCACTCCCAGCAACTGTTGCAGCCAATGGAACATTCGGTGGTAATGGCGTGAAGAGCGTCATTGGGCATCCGATGGGGGCACAGGTTGGATACATTGAGGAAGGAATTTTCAAAAGTCAAGACGAAGTTGACAATCATGCAAAGCAAGATGGAGCAGCTGTAGGGCGTATGCGTTGGAAGGATTTGAATGGTAATAAGGTTATAACAGAGGCTGATCAAGATTGGATTTATGACCCAACACCAGACTTTTCATATGGTTTCAACGTATATTTGGAGTACAAGAACTTTGACTTCACTATGTTCTGGCAAGGAGTACAAGGTGTAGATGTTATCTCGGACTTAAAGCGTGAGACTGATATCTGGGCTGGTTTGAACATTGGATTCTTGAACAAAGGAAAGCGTTTGACAGAAGCTTGGAGCGCAACTAACCCTGGAAGCAATATTCCTGCACTATCATTATCTGACAATAACAATGAGAAGCGTGTGTCATCTTACTGGGTTGAGAATGGCTCTTATCTGAAGCTTCGCACCATTCAGTTAGGTTACAACCTCCCTAACAGCGTAGCCAGCCGGCTTGCTATGCAGCGTATGCGCTTCTATATCAGTGCACAGAATCTGCTGACAATCCATAGTAAGAGCTTTACAGGTGTTGATCCTGAGAACCCCAACTACGGTTATCCAATTCCTCTCAACATCACTTTTGGTATCAACGTAACATTTTAATAGATAATATCTGATAACAATATGAAAAAGATAATATATATAGTGCTTATGCTAGCGACGTTAGGCATGACGAGTTGTTCGGACTTTCTGGATGATCAAAAGCCTCAGGGTACGTTGAGTGATGAGCAGGTTAAGGACCCCAAATATGTAGATAATTTGGTTATCTCGGCTTATGCAATCTTTATTTCAGCAGAAGATATCAATTCCTCTTTCTCTATGTGGAACTTTGATGTGCGCAGTGATGATGCCTATAAAGGTGGCAATGGAACCAGTGATGGTGATGTATTCCATCAGCTAGAGATAGAACAAGGCGTGTTAACAACTAACTGGAATATTAGTGATATGTGGCAACGTTTGTATAATTGTATCTCACGTGTGAATACAGCCATATCACTTCTAGACCAAGTCGATGCTTCTTCTTATCCCAAGAAGAGTGAGCGTCTTGCAGAAATGAAGTTCCTTCGTGCCTATGCACACTTCCTTTTAAAGCGCTTGTATAAGAACATTCCATTCATTATTGATGCAAACTTAACAGCGGCCCAGTATAATACATTGTCTAACCGTGAGTACACTAATGATCAAGGATGGCAGGTTATCATTGATGATTTGATGGAAGCCTACAACAATCTTCCTGTACATCAGGCTGACAAGGGACGCCCAACAAAGGCTTCTGCTGCAGCTTTCCTCACGAAAGTTTATATGTATAAAGCTTATCATCAAGACAATGAGAATACGAATGAAGTGACAAGTATCTCTAAAGATGACCTATTAAAAGCTATACAATTCAGTGATCCTGCTATCTATTCAGCTGGTGGATATGGTTTGGAGAGTGACTTCCACAATAACTTCCGCCCTGAACCACAGTATGAAAATGGTAAGGAGAGCCTTTGGGCAATGCAATATTCCATCAATGATGGTACTAAAAATGGTAATTTGAATTGGAGTTATGGTCTTATTGTTCCGAATATTCCAGGTGTTACAGACGGTGGATGTGACTTCTATAAGCCTAGTCAGAATCTGGTTAATGCCTATCGTACAGATGCCAATGGACATCCTTACATCGGAACTTTCAATACTAAAGACTATGATAAGACAACCGATTATGCTGATCCACGTCTTTTCTTGACGGTAGGTATACCAGGGTTGCCCTATGAATTCAATCCTAAGTTCATCATGGATCAAAGTGCAACTTGGAGTAGAAGTAATGGTTTGTATGGCTATTACGTAACATTAAAGCAGAATGTAGACCCAGAAAGTCCTTATTTAAAGAAAGGAGCTTGGTGGGGAACGTCAGAGAATCGCATCGTATTCCGTTATGCTGACGTGCTATTAGAACGGGCAGAAGCACTTGTTCAATTGAACGATGGTAGAATTAATGAGGCTATCAATATCGTTAATGAGATCCGTAATCGTGCTAAACAGAGTACTGGAGCTATCAGTAACTACCAAAGTGATTATGGTGTAAGGATGAATATTATGCCTTATTCGGGAACATATAACCAGACAGAAGCACTCAACATCGTAAAGATGGAACGTCGTCTGGAGATGGGAATGGAGTCAGAACGCTTCTTCGACCTCGTTAGATGGGGGGAAGCTGATATTGTTCTGAATAAGTATTTTGCAGAGGAAGCGAGCCATTGTTCTATCTATACGAATGCTCACTTCACCAAAAACAAGAACGAATATTTACCAATCCCATACGCGCAGATTGCTGCTTCTAACGGACATTACAAACAAAACATTGGACAATGGTAATCATGAAGACTAAGATAATAACATTTTTCGTTGCTTTAATAGCCCTTTTGGCATTAGGCAGCTGCAGTAGTGATAATGTATCTAACCTGCAACTTGACGGGCATTGCTCTGTTGAAAATATCAAATTAGATGACTATCAGGGTATTGTAGATAAGACTTCACGCACAATTACGGTACGTGTACCAGAAACTTATGATGTTACGAATATGACAGTCTCCAAACTTTCAATAAGCCAAGGAGCTATTAGTAATATTAAAGAGGGCGACAAACTTAATATGATAGCTCCACAGGTTATCCGTATTAAGAATGGTGATGTGTACCTTGATTGGACCGTAAAGGTTATGAGAGACGAGGCAAAGATTACCTCTTTCAAGATAAACGGTATCTATAATGGTGTTATTGATGAGGCTAACAAGACCATATCCGTCTATGTTCCAAACTCTCTCAATCTCCATTCACTTACACCATCTATCACCTTCAGTGCCAATGCATCCATTAGTCCAGAGTCAGGTGTCGCCACAGACTTCACTAATCCTGTTGTCTACACCGTCACAAATAACACGGCAACAGCATCTTACACAGTGACAGTAACAGCAATAGGTAAACCAAAAGCAGTCTTTGTTGGACTCCCTGCTACGATGAATGAACTCAATATAGAGGAACTTACAGCATGTAAGTGGATGTTACAGAATATTCCAAATTCTCTTTATGTCTCCTTTAGTGATATAAAGAACGGAACTATAGACCTTAGTGAGTGTAAGGTTATATGGTGGCACTATCACAAAGATGGCGGTGTTGATGGGAAGGAAGCATTCGAACGTGCTGCACCAGAAGCAGTGAATGCAGCTGTAGCATTACGCGATTATTATAATAATGGTGGCTCATTCCTCTTCACTCGTTATGCAACCAACATGCCTGCAGAACTTGGGGCTGTAGTAAACAATGCTACCCCAAACAATTGTTGGGGCGGAAAAGAGGCTGATGCGGAGAAGGTTAATTCTCCATGGAGCTTCTTTATTCAGGGACATACGAATCATCCTCTCTTCCAAGGACTCATCATGAAGACAGGAGAACCTAATGCTGTGTATACCTGTGATGCTGGTTATCGAATAACAAACTCTACTGCACAGTGGCACATTGGCGCAGACTGGGGTGGTTATGCCGACTATAACAAGTGGCGTACAGAGACAGGAGCGCAAGATATTGCCTATGGTGGCGACGGTGCTATCGTTGCTTGGGAGTTCCCTGCAACAGGTTCTAAGGGTAAAATCCTTTGCATTGGATCTGGTTGTTACGACTGGTATAGCATCGATGAGGTGCCTTCTCATTATCATGATAATATCGGTAAGATGACGATGAATGCCTTTAATTATCTTATGAACAATTAAAATAACGGTTTTATATGAAGACAATATTATATTCGTTTGCACTTGTCGCATGCACTGTAGCCCCTCTGACGGGCTGCAGTGATAACAATGTTGCTGCAGAAGAGAAGGATTGGAACACTACAACTTACTTCCAATCTACCGATGAAAGCGGACAAAAAACGTACTATAAACCAGAAGTTGGTTATGTTGGAGACCCAATGCCTTTCTTTGATCCTAAAGCAAAAGACTTCAAGATTCTCTATCTTCAGGACTTCCGCCCCAACCCTGCAGGTACTTTTCACCCTATTTGGGGTGTGTCAACAAAGGACATAGCTAACTATGAGTCCTTGGGTGAGTTAATTCATTGTGGTGGACTCAATGAGCAAGATGCTGCATTGGGTACAGGTTCTACTGTTTATAATGATGCTGACGGACTTTATTACACCTTTTATACAGGGCATCGGACACAAGCTTCTGCATCAGACCACGGAGAAATGGTTATGATGGCTACTTCTCCTGACTTCAAAGTATGGACTAAGAATCATACCTTCCGTCTGAAGGGAAGCGACTATGGATATAGTAGAGACGACTTCCGTGATCCATTTGTATTTAAAGGTGATGACAATAAGTGGCACATGTTAGTGGCAACACAGCAAGGGAGCAAAGGCCATTTGGCAGAGTTTATTTCTCCTGACCTCAAGAATTGGACTTATGCTGGTACTTTTATGACCATGATGTGGGATCGTTTCTATGAGTGTCCAGACGTCTTTAAGATGGGTGACTGGTGGTATCTTGTTTATAGTGAGAAGCATTCTGCAATCCGCCGTGTACAGTACTTCAAAGGAAGAAGTCTCGATGAGTTGAAAGCTTGTACGCTGAATGATGCTGGTCGTTGGCCTGATAGCCATGAAGGATTCCTTGATAGCCGTGCCTTCTATGCCGGGAAGACGGCATCAGACGGACAGAATCGATATATTTGGGGCTGGTGCCCAACCCGCCCAGGCAGAGATAATACCGCAGTTGGAGCTGCTCCTAACGAGCCAGAATGGGCAGGAAATCTCGTAGCACATCGTCTTGTACAGCATGAAGACGGTACGTTAACACTCGGAGAAATAAAGGGTATCAACGAAAAGTATAGTCAAAAGCAGGAAGTAAAGCTTGTAGGACAGAGTGAGAATGGTGTTGAAAAGAACAATAACGGATTCACACTCACAGGAGATTCCTATCTTCTCTTCGACCGCTTGGGCTATCATAACAAGATATCCTTCACCGTGAAGACTGCTTCAAATACTGATAAGTTCGGCATTTCCCTTGTTCGTGGTAGCGATTCTGAGAAGTATTACTCTATGGTTGTTAATCCTGAGAATGACAATACACGTAAGATTAATTTCGAGCAGGAAGGCAAAGCGGGGATGGGATTCATTGCAGGAGCTGACGGATATAACTTCTCTCGTCCTGCTGATAATATTTATCATGTCACCATTTATACGGATAACAGTGTTACCGTTATGTATATCAACGATGTATGCAGTTATACAAACCGTATCTATGGTACACAGAAGAACTGCTGGAGCATAAATAATTATGGCGGAAAGATTGATATAAGTAATCTTACGGTCAGTCATTATTAACTGAAAAGGACCGACCCTTTTGGAATTATCGTTACGTAGATAGTTCTAAAAGGGTTGGATTTTTAAGATCTAAACCTAAGGGTAAGTAAACCGAAGAGGTATAGCTAACATATTTCAGAGGTGTAAATAAGAGTGTATTTATACCTTAATTATAGAAATAATATGTATCTTTATCGGCGAAAACCGAATTACTAATAGAAAACCTACAATGATAAAAAAGATTATAACACTGGCGGTATGCCTCTTTACAAGTACAGGTTTTATGTTTGGACAAAAGTTTCTTAGCCAGAATCACGCAATGAAACGCGTGAAGACAACGGAAAAATACATCCTCCTTCCTGTAGAAGAAAGCGAGGGTATTGCTCACATTCGTGTTATTAAAGATAATCAAGTTGTTAAGGAGTTTAACTGTAAACTCTCTGTTAACAAGACAGATTACACAGTCCCGCTTGATGTAAGCGAATTCGGAGGCGATGTTCTTCTCGACATACAACTTACTGGTGACAAGCGAACAACAGGTCTTATAGAGAACTTTGCTTGCTGGAAAGATTTCAAGGAAACAAGTAAGTTCGATACAACTAATCGTGAGAAGTTTCGTCCCATCTATCATCATACACCAGCATACGGATGGATGAATGACCCTAATGGAATGTTTTATAAGGATGGGGTATGGCATCTTTACTACCAATATAACCCATTCGGTTCGCAATGGGAGAACATGAATTGGGCTCATAGTACGTCAACAGACTTGATGCACTGGACCTATCAGGGTGAAGCCATCCAACCTGATGCGCTCGGAACAATCTTTAGTGGCAGTTGCGTTGTGGACAAAGACAATACAGCAGGTTTCGGTAAGGATGCTGTTATAGCATTCTATACTTCAGCGGGAGCAGCACAGACGCAGAGCATTGCCTACAGTACAGATAATGGCAAGACCTTCAAGAAATACGTAGACAATCCTATTATTACCAGTGATGTCCCTGATTTTCGTGATCCAAACGTGTTCTGGCATGAAGATACAAAGCAGTGGATCCTTATTCTTGCGGCTGGTCAACAGATGAATATCTATAGTTCAAAGAATCTGAAGGACTGGAAATATGAGAGTAATTTTGGTGAAGGATATGGTAATCATGGTGGTGTATGGGAGTGTCCTGACCTGCTAAAGGTTGGTGATAAGTGGGTTCTCATCTGTAATATCAATCCTGGTGGTCCCTTCGGCGGTAGTGCTACACAGTACTTTGTCGGCACTTTCGATGGTCATAAGTTTACTTGTGCGTCAAAGCCTGAAGTAACAAAGTGGATGGATTATGGTAAAGACCATTACGCTACAGTATCTTTCAGCAATGCTCCTGATGGTAGAATTGTCGTTCTTCCATGGATGAGTAACTGGCAATATGCGAACCAAGTCCCTACACAACAGTTCCGTTCAGCCAATGGACTACCACGAGAGATGGGGCTGTTTAACTATAATGGTGAGGACTACGTTACCATAAAGCCTTCTCCGGAAGTGTTTGCAGCCTTTGAACAGAAGCCTTCTGGTAGATTACAGGCGGCTACTTGGTTGGAGGTTACGAATATAAAAAACAACGCTTCCATCGTGTTAAGCAACGACAAAGGTGAGAAAGTGACAATGGTTTATGATGGTAAGGCAGGTACTTTTAGTATGGATCGCAACGAGAGTGGGCTATCTGACTTCAACAATGACTTCAAAGCAAAGACCGTTGCACCAACCTACGGTGCTGTCAAGGCACTTAATATCTTTGTCGATCGTAGTAGTATTGAAGCCTTCGATGCTGATGGTAAGCTGTCAATGACCAATCTGGTCTTCCCAACAAAACCTTATGATAATGTAATTGCGAAAGGATGTAAGGTAAAGATCCATGCTTTAAAACAATAAAAAGAGAAAGGAAAAGCCTCTCATTGATACACAATTTCTCTGTAGCAGAAACATTTGTTCAGGTCAATGAACGGATTTTTCCACTCTCTTTTACTAAAAGCGGCTACCTTTGCCATCGCAATTAGAAACAGTTATCTATATAAACTAAAAATTTAAATGTTATGTCGAAAACCAATAAACTCGCATTACTACCTGTCATGCTCTGCTTCTTTGCAATGGGCTTTGTTGATTTGGTAGGTATTGCATCCAACTATGTAAAAGATGATCTTCACCTGACTGACGCAACAGCCAACGTCTTTCCTTCACTTGTTTTCTTCTGGTTCCTCATATTCTCTGTACCAACGGGTATGCTGATGAACAAGATTGGACGAAAGAAGACAGTGTTGGTCAGCTTGATAATAACATTATTTTCACTCCTGTTACCAGTCTTTGGGGAGTCGTATGGCTTGATGCTCGTATCCTTTTCACTGTTGGGTATTGGTAATGCGTTGATGCAAACCTCGTTGAACCCATTGGTTGCAACAGTCATGAAAGGTGGAAATGTTGCATCAACACTGACTTTCGGTCAGTTTGTTAAGGCTATAGCCTCTTTCATGGCACCTTATCTTGCTATGTGGGGAGCACAAGCAAGCATTCCAGCCTTTGGTCTTGGATGGCGTGTTCTCTTCCCTATATATCTTGTAATTGGTATCCTTGCCACCCTCTTACTCTTCTCAACTCCTATTGAGGAAGAACCTATTGAGGGTAAAGCAAGTTCTTTCATGCAATGCTTAAGTTTGTTGGGTAAACCTATCGTATTGCTGAGTTTCCTTGGTATCATGTGCCATGTGGGGATTGATGTTGGTACCAATACCACTGCACCTAAGATCCTTATGGAACGATTGGGGATGACTTTGAATGATGCGGCATTTGCTACTTCACTTTATTTCATATTCCGTACGCTTGGATGTCTTACGGGTTCATTCTTCTTAAGGGTGATGAACAACAAGGTATTCTTCATCATATCCGTTACAATGATGGCTCTGTCAATGCTTGGACTGGCTGTCGGGACGTCAAAAACGGTCCTTTTCATCGCTATTGCTCTTGTTGGTTATGGGAATAGTAACGTGTTCTCAATGGTCTTTGCACGTGCCTTGCAGAGTGTTCCTGATAAGCAGAATGAAGTAAGTGGATTGATGATTATGGGACTTTTCGGTGGTACTATCTTCCCTCTCTTTATGGGATTTGCCAGTGACGCATTAGGACAAATTGGTGCAGTAGCAATTATGGCAATAGGCGTTCTGTACCTCTTTACTTATATTCCAAAGATGAATCACAAATAAAATAAGATATGAAACAAGTAATAGTCGGCCTCGGAGAGGCATTATGGGATTGTCTTCCTGAAGGAAAGAAGATTGGTGGTGCACCGGCAAACTTCGCTTATCATGCTGGTCAGTTCGGTCATGACACTCTTGCTATCAGTGCTGTAGGGAACGATGCACTTGGTAAAGAGACGCTTGAGAAGTTCGATCAAAAAGAAGTTAAGTACATTATGCCACAGGTTGACTACCCAACTGGAACGGTTCAGGTTGAACTGGACGAGGAGGGTGTGCCAACTTATGATATTAAAGAAGGCGTGGCTTGGGATAACATTCCATTCACTCCAGAGATTGAAGAGGCTGCTAAAAACTGTCGGGCTGTATGCTTTGGCTCTTTGGCACAGCGTAGTAGCGTGAGCCGACAGACTATTCAGAAGTTCTTGGAGGCTACTCCTAAGGATTGTTTGAAGATCTTTGATATCAACCTCCGACAGAATTTCTATACGAAAGAGATTATTACTAACTCGCTTCATCAAGCAAATATCCTCAAGATTAATGATGAGGAACTTATTACGATTGGGCGTCTCTTTGGCTATCCAGGGCTTGATATTGAGAACAAGTGTTGGCTCTTGTTGGGCAAATACAACCTTGACATGCTTGTTCTGACTTGTGGTGTAAACGGTTCATACGTCTTTGCACCAAACGTACAGTCATTCCAAGAGACTCCGAAAGTCAATGTTGCCGACACGGTTGGTGCTGGTGACTCCTTTACAGGGGCATTCACATCGGCTATATTGGCTGGAATGTCGATAACAGAGGCTCACAGATTGGCTGTGGAAGTGAGTGCATATGTCTGTACACAGAATGGAGCTATGCCTAAAATACCACAGGAACTACTTGAGAGAATCAAGTAAAGAGATGTGGTAATATGCTGACGTCTCACCCTTAGAGGGTAACAACAATACAACACGGTAAAGCCGATTGGTCCAAGGTAAAGGATCTCGGGATAACACAGAAGACCCGGATTGATACAGAGAACGCTTTTTCTCTCAATCAATTCGGGTCTAATTATGACTGTTGGGGCAGGTCAGAGGCTATCAACTCATGGCTTGTCTCGACCAAAGTCCCCAAGAGATTGTTCTCTACTTTCTATATTTTATTTAGCCAAGAGACGACTCTTAATAACCCTAAAAAGGTTTAAAACTACTTTCCTGTCATGTTTAACACTTCGTATAAGCTGCTTAATATCAAAATGTTGTAGAAGAATATAGAGTGAAGGCAGTGACAGTAACTTTCGTTATAGCTTCCCTGTTGCTGACAGATTCATCAAAGTTTATCTCTAAGAAGGTTCACATTCCCTGTCAAATATCCAACTGAAGATCTCTTGATAGGATAGTCTATTCGTGTGGGAAAATATGTTTACAGTTTCTGAAAGTTATGTTCTTGCGAAATGAGTCAATATGCTGAAAAATTGGCTTTGTATCGTTTTGATTACCAATAAGTTATCAAAGGGCTTTTAAAAGGGCGTCTTTTGCACTTCAAAAGGGCACCTTTTACACATCAAAAGATGCCCTTTTACATTGCAAAAGGGCGTCTTTTACAATGCAAAAGAGCATGTATTGCTTTGCCTAGTGTTATTTATTTTTACAATTCATGGTATCCTTTAGTTGGATGAGTAGGCGTTTGCAATAAATGCAATGCATATGTATAGTGATACTATTGGCGACAATTCCTGTAAAAGATGGATAGGGATAGGCATCAAAGATACTCTTAGAAAATGTGTATGTCATGTTTTTATTCACGTAGAAACGATATAGGAATGAGTGGGTAAGGGTGCTTCTCAAGGGCGATGAAGCCGCGACATAATACTGAAATCTGCCTGAACTTGAGAATGAAAGGTTTGATAAGCTCAACGTCAAAGGCTTTCAGCATAACGAAGAAGTCCCGAGTTGATAGAGAGAAATGTCTTTTTCTCGATCAATTCGGGACTTTTTTATATGTGAAGAGTAATATAAAGAGAAGCTGAATGACCTCTTTTGTTGATTTAAATGTTCTAATAAAAATATCGGTTTCTTCCTCTTATATTTTATAAAGGCATGTGAAAAGCTATAACTGACCAGCTTCTACTTGAAGCACAATACGCTCAACAAGGCGGTCAGCTCCTTGTGGATCATAGTTCTTTCGCAAACTACTGCCGAATGTCCAAGCAATAGCTTGATAGAAACCTGCACGCACTGGCCCTAAGAAAGCCTTGACAAGATCGTAGGAAGTAGAGTTACATTCACGGTCAACCAGCTTGATGAGCAGCTTACCCTGTGTAAAAGTAAGTTTCTTCATACGTGGTTTATACGTGTTCCATATGTCTTTCTCCACCCGCTTCATGTGTTCTGCACGTTCCTTTTTTGAAGGAATCGTCTCCAAGTATGCACCCGTCTCAAGGATAATCTGATGACATTCCTTGGCGATAGGCAGTACTTTCTTGATGTTATATACCAATCGGTAATAAGCAATCTCCTGTGATTTGTTCTTGAAATCTAAAGGAGGGAAAACGTAAACGTTGCTGGTTTTGACATACTGAATACTGTCATTGCCCACCTTCGTCTTACCAATGTGAACCATTGGAACGAATGTTGGCGAGTTCATGTCAACCACACGATCCTCGGGATTGATATGATCTTGTGCCATTGTGCTTACCGAAATAAGTAGCAAGGCAATCACTATAGAACATATTTTTTTGTCCATAATCACTCGCAAAAGTAACGATTATTTCCGAAGTGTGATTCGTTTTTGACGAATAATTTGCCTTTTTCAGTTGTAATTACGTGTCTATACAATGATTTCTTCTTACAAGTGAAATGCAGATAATGTATGTGTTGTAGCTGACAAAGTGTAAGTTAGGGTTGATTTTTTCCTTAAATATTCCTCAGCAAGCTGACTTTGTGCCATTAAAGATTGTTAATGAGTGTTGTTTTGTTAAGTTTATATAATGCTGCTATCAGTATTTTTTCTTATTTTTGTCAAATCAACCTCGGACGAAAATACATAAAACATATATGATAACAGGCTTGGTTATAATTCAATTGCTAATAGTTCTGGCACTCATCTTTATTGGTGCACGTGTTGGAGGTATTGGTCTTGGTATTTATGGAATGATAGGCGTATTCATTCTTGTGTATGGTTTTGGTTTGGCTCCAGGCTCAGCACCTATTGATGTGATGATGATTATTGTCGCGGTTATTACTGCAGCGTCAGCTCTTCAAGCCTCTGGTGGATTGGAATATCTGGTGGGGGTTGCAGCAAAGTTCCTGCAAAAGCATCCTGATCACATTACTTATTTCGGTCCTATAACCTGCTGGCTCTTCTGTGTTGTGGCTGGTACAGCCCACACTTCTTACTCTTTGATGCCGATTATTGCCGAAATAGCACAGACGAATAAGATTCGTCCTGAACGCCCATTGAGCCTTAGTGTGATAGCAGCTTCACTGGGAATCACGTGTAGTCCGGTAAGTGCTGCTACTGCAGCCCTTATCAGTCAGGACCTACTTGGCGCTAAGGGCATCGAGTTAGGTACTGTTTTGATGATCTGTATACCGACAGCGTTTATCTCAATCCTTGTTGCTGCCTTTGTGGAGAACCATATTGGCAAGGAACTTGAGGATGATCCAGAGTATAAACGGCGTGTGGCTGCGGGGCTTATCAATCCAGAAGCAGCGTGTGAAGAGGTCCAAAAGGCTGAAAACGAGGATGACCCGTCAGCCAAACATGCGGTATGGGCTTTCCTCTTTGGCGTAGCTTTGGTTATTCTCTTTGGCTTCTTGCCTCAACTTCGACCTGAGGGTGTGTCGATGAGTCAGACTATTGAGATGATAATGATGTCCGATGCCGCTTTGATTCTGCTCGTTGGTAAGGGTAAAGTGGGAGATGCTGTCAATGGAAACATATTCAAAGCAGGAATGAATGCTGTCGTTGCCATCTTCGGTATAGCATGGATGGGTAATACTTTCTATGTTGGTAATGAGAAGATTCTTGATGCAGCACTGTCTTCAATGATCTCTTCTACACCGATTCTCTTCGCTGTTGCCCTCTTCTTATTGAGCATCATGCTCTTCTCTCAGGCTGCTACAGTAACTACACTCTATCCTGTTGGCATCGCTTTGGGTATCAATCCGCTTTTACTCATTGCTATGTTCCCAGCTTGTAATGGCTATTTCTTCCTTCCAAACTATCCGACGGAGGTGGCAGCCATTGATTTTGACCGTACAGGAACAACACGTGTTGGTAAGTATGTCATCAATCATAGTTTCCAGATACCTGGTTTCATCACCACTATAGTGTCTATTTTGCTGGGAGTATTGATGGTTCAATTCTTCCGTTGAAATCACTGTTTTACGGTACTACATGGGGCTTCAAAGCCTTAGATCAATGATAAAATAGGAAATGTTTAACTTATAAATACGAATTCTTATGAGAATCCTTAAAATCACATTTGTGACAGTTTTGGCATTGGTTATGTCTACTGTCGTATACGCACAGAAGCCAAAGATTCGCATTATTGCCACAGGTGGAACCATTGCGGGCGTCTCTGCATCAGCTACAAGTTCTGCTTATGGGGCAGGACAGGTAGGCGTTCAGACCCTTATTGATGCTGTTCCACAGATTAAGGACATTGCTGACGTGTCAGGCGAACAGCTTGTTAACATTGGAAGTCAGGACATGAATGATGAAGTTTGGCTGAAATTGGCTAAGCGTATCAATGATCTTCTGAACAAAGAGGGCTATGATGGCGTTCTTATTACGCATGGAACGGATACTATGGAAGAGACAGCTTATTTCCTTTCTCTTACTGTTCATACGGATAAACCAGTAGTGATGGTAGGTTCAATGCGCCCTTCTACAGCCATTAGTGCCGATGGTCCAGCTAACCTTTATAATGGTATCTGTACCTTAGTAGACCCTTCTTCAAAGGGACATGGCGTAATGGTTTGTATGAACAATGAGCTTTTTGAGGCTAAGTCAGTCATCAAAACCCATACAACTGACGTCTCTACCTTCAAAGGAGGGCTCTATGGTGAGATGGGATATGTGTACAATGGTAAGCCATACTTCCTCCATAAGCCAGTTGCTAAGCAAGGTCTTACCTCTGAATTCAATGTTGATAACCTCACAAGTCTGCCAAAAGTTGGCATTGTTTATGGTTATGCAAACTGTTCTCCACTGCCAATCCAGGCTTTCGTAAATGCTAAGTTTGATGGAATTGTCCTCGCTGGAGTAGGTGATGGTAACTTCTATAAGGACGTATTCGACGTTGCTTTGAAGGCGCAGAACAGTGGTATACAGATTGTTCGGTCAAGTCGTGTACCCTTTGGTCCTACTAATCTCAACGGTGAAGTGGATGATGCGAAGTATCATTTTGTAGCATCTTTGAACCTCAACCCACAGAAAGCGCGTGTTCTTCTCATGCTTGCTTTGACAAAAACCAAGGACTGGCAGAAGATACAACAGTACTTCAACGAGTACTAAACTTAAGGTGTTAACGGGTAGGGATGGGTGCTGGAAGGCGTCTGTCCCCACTGTAGACATCCCAACGGACCTTTTTATGATGTTTAAAATGGTAGTACTTACCATATTTATTAATAATAACTGAAAACCAAACTAATATGAAAAAGACTCTACTACTAACCAGTCTCCTGGCTCTCTCATTAGGAGTTTCAGCACAGGACAACCATGGCTATGGAGCCAATGACGCCAAATTCAAGTCTCTTGCAGAGGAAGTTGCAAAGCTACAGAAGCACAATGACATGTTCAATGTCTACTTTAACTATGCTGCAAGTGCACAAGTTCAGTCGGATGCAGACCACAAATGGAGTACAAACTTTGAGAATAAACAGCTTCGTTTGGAGATTAAAGGTAACCTGACAGATAAGCTTTACTATCGTTTCCGTCACCGTCTTAATAAGTCAAATGCAGCTAAGAGTGAAGACAACTTTGCTAAAGCGACGGATATTATGATGGTAGGTTATAAGTTCTCAGATAAGTTTAAGCTCGAAGGTGGTAAGATGTGCCAGACCTGGGGAGGCTTTGAGTTTGATGAAAACCCTATGTATATCTATGAATTCTCCGATATGGTAGGAACCATGGATAACTATATGGCAGGTGTGGCAGCTACTATTAAGCCTGTACCAACACAGGAATTTGTCTTTGAAGTGACAAACTCTCATAACGAGAAGTTCGGTGAAGTATATGGTAATGGTTCAGTAGCTGTTGAGGGGAATGCGACAAGTTCCCGTCCTTTGGAGGCTTCACGCAATCCGCTAACCTATATTGTTAACTGGAATGGTAGCTTCTTTGGCAATAAATTACAGACCCGTTGGTCATGGGGATTACAAGGAGAAGCACGTCATAAGTATAGTCGTTTGCTCTTCCTTGGACAGCAGTTGAACCTTTCAAAGCTACAGATTTATTTCGATTATATGGGTGAATTTGATGGCCTCGATCGGTTAGGTATTGTGTCAAATGAGCTTTCTGGACTCGTCTCAGCTCCTTCTTTAGCTAACGTATGGATGAGTGATGTGCATTACAACTCATTCGTTACGAAGCTCAACTGGCAGTTTGCACCACAATGGAACCTTATGTTGAAGGGTATGTATGAGACTGCCAGCGCCACAAAGGTTGAGCAATTCAAGAACTATCGTGAGAGTTATGGCTACGTAGGGAGCGTTGAATACTATCCTGTTAAGAGCCAGGATCTCCGTGTTTTCCTTGCTTATATAGGTCGAAAGGTTAGTTATACAGCTAAGAGCGGACTTGATAAGTACAATACAAACCGTATCGAGTTGGGTATCAAGTATAGAATAAAGGCGTATTAATGATCCTGAAATAAGATAATAACAAATACACACAATCATTAAATTTAAAGTTATGGAAGAAAAGAAATTCCGTGTAGAGAGTGATCTCTTAGGTGAGTTGAAAGTGCCAGAGGAGGCATATTACGGTGTACAAACGCAACGTGCGATTAACAATTATCACATCTCACGCAAGCGAATGTGCGACTATCCTGATTATGTTATCGCTGTTGCTTATGTTAAGTTGGCTGCTGTTGAGACTAATCATGCCCTTGGTCAGATTGATGACAAGATAGCTGACGCCATTGCACAGGCTTGTCGCGAGATTATTGGAGGTAAGTTACACGAGAACTTTGTTACTGATATGGTACAAGGTGGTGCTGGTACATCTGTTAATATGAATGCCAATGAGGTTATTGCTAACCGTGCTTTGGAGATACTTGGCCATAAGAAAGGTGAATATCAGTACTGTTATCCTAATGACCACGTGAACTGTGGACAGTCTACCAACGATGTTTACCCAACAACAATACGCCTTGCTCTTATCCGTATGAACAGGAATCTTATTGTTTCTTTGAGTGCATTGATTGCTGCTTTCCGCAAGAAAGGTGAGGAGTTCAAGCATGTTATCAAGATGGGACGTACCCAGTTGCAGGATGCAGTGCCAATGACAAGTGGTCAGGAGTTCAATGCTTTTGCCAATACGTTGGAAGAAGAGATTGCAAACCTGAACCGTAATGCAGCTCTTTTACACGAGATCAATATGGGTGGAACAGCCATTGGAACCGGTTTGAATGCTGCTCCGGGATTCCCGAAGGTATGTGCTGAGAGACTTACTGAGCTTACTGGTATGGAATTCGTTGCTGGAGCCGACCTCGTTGAGGCTACTCCTGACACGGGTGCATACGTTAGTTACTCAAGTGCTTTGAAGCGTTTGGCTGTTAAACTGTCTAAGATTTGTAACGACTTGCGCCTCTTGGCTTCTGGTCCTCGTTGTGGTTTGAATGAAATCAACCTTCCTCCAATGGCTCCAGGGTCAAGTATCATGCCGGGTAAGGTGAACCCTGTCATCCCAGAGGTAACCAATCAGACCTGCTTTAAGGTTATTGGTAACGACACAACTGTTATGATTGCTGCCGAAGCAGGTCAGCTTCAGTTGAACGTTATGGAGCCAATCATCACTGAATGTCTTATTGAAGACCTCACATGGTTGCCTAATGCAATGGACACTCTGCGTGAGAAGTGTATCGATGGCATCACTGTTAACAAGGAGCGTTGCCTTGAAATGGTGAAACATTCAATTGGTATTGTGACAGCTTTGAACCCATATATTGGTTATAAGAACAGTACCAAGATTGCCAAAGAGGCTCTTGAGACTGGTGGTTCTGTATATGATCTTGTTCTTGAGAAGAAGATTTTGACGAAGGAAAAGCTTGATGCTATCCTGAATCCAGAGCACATGCTCGACTCAACTGATATGGTTAAGTAATACTGAAAAGTATTCTTCATGATAAGGGACATCGTTTCGGTGTCCCTTTTTTTAGGCATGTAATATCCCGGAAAGGCGTATATACCACCTCAAAAAAGCAGAGATTCAGTGGTAGGATATTACTTTATAAATTAAAAGAGCCAATAACATGAAATGCAACTCTAAACCGATTATTTTTGGCTTTGTAACGTTCAGATAATCAATAGCTTATGAATAGCGTTGTAAAAGACGCCCTTTTACGTTGCAAAAGGGCGTCTTTTACACATCAAAAGGGCACCTTTTACCATGCAAAAGGGCATCTTTTACATTGCAAAAGAGCACCTTTTATTTTGCAGTTATGAATAGTCTTTACAATAAAGGTGCGTATATGGGTAATTATCTGTTAGTCAAGCTGCTACTATTGGTGCGTTATTCACCCTTCAACCTCTCTTTTCTGCCTCTGTAACCATATGTTTAAAAAAGATTAAATAGTGTATTTGATGATTTGGGGTTTGCATTATTATATATAAATTTGCAACGGTTCACAGAATTGCGGGCGATATAAATTAACCTCAAAAAGCCACTTAACTTGCCCCGAGAACCAATGAAACGAACTAAAGAAACGAAAATTTTATATCTAAACTTATTATTTGATTATGATTAGAACAGAGTATGTTAAGCCCATGGCAGAGGTCATAAGCCTCTACACCGATGAGCTTTTGCAGGGTGGTTTCCACGCAAGGAGTGGTATCAATGGGCACTTAGATCCAGGAAATGACGAGCCTGATCCAGAAGATAATACGGCAGGAATAGACGATCAAGACCCTTAACGAAGCAATTTTACTAAGATTTTATAACCAAAGAGGAGCTCATTTTCTCTTTTAAAAAGACTTTCTTACAACTTTTTCTTTATGAAACAATTATTCTATTCATGCCTTGCAATATGTGCATTACTATTTGCAAGCTGTGCAGATAAGGACATTGTAGACAACATAAATGGTGAAGACAACCAGCCAGGTATTACTGTTTCGATGGCAATGGAAGGCAATATGCAAGCCGACAAACCCGCTCTTACAAGTAGAGCAGACCCTCCAAACAACGCCATTGGATACGAAACAGACGACAACACTGGCTTTCCTACTCCCGTAGGTATATACAATAAGGGTACAAACGAGGGCACAGAGCTTGCCAATGGTACCAAAGTGCCAGTGCTATTGATATTTAAAAGCACCGACACAACACAGCCTGTAACAAAGGTTATTACCAAATGGACCTACGCAAAAGGGGGAAATTTAACGCTCGAACCAACCGAAACGTTCGAGATGAAGGCGGGTACCGACCTTAGTAAAGGTACATGGTTTGTGTGCGGAATACTGGGTGGAGAGCCTCTTCCTGGTGTTAATCAAGTTAAATTCAATGGTTTTATTGAAGGACATGTGGCTCGCAATGTTGCTGGAAACAAAGTTAAGTGGGGTGCAAACATACCATACGTGTTCAGCTGGCGTAAGTTAGAAACCAACCAAACCAATAAAACTATTAAGGCAAAAGACCCTGTTCGCTTTAAGCAGTTCGGAACAATTGTTCGCTTAAAGGTAACTAATAAGACCGGGTTTGGCTTTAAATACAATGGCGTTCGCATAATAACAAGCAACATTATGTGTGGTCAGTTCGACTTAAAAGTATTTGATGAGGTTCCAACAACCGACTTAATTGACACGAAAGATACCAATATTGCATCGGCAACATCTACCTCTTTCCAAGATGCTTTCAAGGCTTTTAAGTTCTATCAACGCCCATTAACCGACAATGCAATGATAGGATCAGATGGTCTTATTGCTAAAAAACACTTCCGTATTAAGGGCGATTACATTGCAAACTATGCTGAAGAGAAGGCTAATGATGCTAAGGCTGATAACGATTTAAGTAAGAAATTAAATACAGCACTTACTTATTACGACCACACTTTCCTAAAAGATGCAACGGGAAACAACTTCGATAATGTGCCAAATAATAGCGAAGCACCCAGCTACATATATGTTTGGATGGCTCCACAAACACAAGCTGTGAAGC
>ERZ773250.56-NODE-56-length-78094-cov-7.263612_pt1 | contig 78094 bp, 102 predicted proteins | sample MGYA00511258_ERZ773250 | MGnify/ENA primary metagenome ERZ773250 (study PRJEB29015, sample SAMEA2738164) | human oral metagenome | biome: human oral; feature: human-associated habitat; material: saliva | place: China | collected 2187 ... | reverse complement strand
GAGGATTCTGACGAAGACGATGAGGAAGAGGATTCTGACGAAGACGATGAGGAAGAGGATTCTGACGAAGACGATGACGATGAGGATTCTGACGAAGACGATGAGGAAGAGGATTCTGACGAAGACGATGAGGAAGAAGAGGAGGAACCACTTACTGCAGAGGCTCTCCAGGAAATGGATTTTGAGGAACTCGAGGATGTTTGCGATGACAAAGAGCTTGACACCGATCCAGATGATTACGATGAGGAAGATGTAGATAAGCTCCGCAAGGCAGTAGCTAAGGAACTTGGTATCAAACTTCCTACTGCAAAGAAAGGTAAGGGTAAGAAGAAGAAGTAAAAACTCTTAGAAAGTAGTTAGGTAAATTCTGACTACTTTCTTTAACTTACTATAGAATATCATATTCACATTTATCAAAAAGTTATAAGTTAGTAGTTTTAATAACATTTCAAACAAATTAAATTATGGCAAAGAAAACAGCAAAGAAGGCAGAAGTATCTGCAGAAGAGAAGGCAGCTAAGAAGAAAGCTCGTCTAGAAGCTATTAAGAATCGTCCAGCAGGCCAACGTCCAAATGGTAAGCAAATCGATGTTATCCTTGCAGAGGATGGTACAGTACTCGTTAAGAAGTATGCTACTCCTGTAAAGGTAAAGCTCCGTTCAATTGGTTGCATGGTAACTACAGTTGCTTTTGACAAGGAGGGTAACCCAGTAGCAGTATCAGAGTCTTTCGTACCAGGTAACTTGGTAGTTAAGGCAAAGAAAGGTCATGGTAATCTTACTGCTCAGAAGTCTAAGAAGGAAGGTTCAGAGGCTGAAGAAGAGGAGGAAGATGAGGATTAATCCTTAACACCAACTTTCAAAACTGTTTGCTAAAAGGTTAAGCCAGCTTCATCCAGGAGCTGGCTTTTATTAAGTATAATAACCGATGGAAGAGGATATCAAAAGAAACCTTATAATAATTGCACTAGATAACTTAATAAATACTTATTCTATTGCACTAGAAAATAAGGAAATTGCCCAAGAGGATAAGAATTATCTTGAAACTTGTATATCTATTGCCTATGAAATCATAAAAGAAATTAACTCACAGAAAAATAAGCCAAAGTGGAATCAACTATAAAATCAAACATAATCGATATTAAAGATCATATAGCTCAATTAGAGGTAATACATAAAAATTATCTTAGGGCTATCAAGAATGGATCTAATAGAGCAGCTCAATCTTTGAGGATTCAGTATATAGGAGCTAAAGGTAAGATAGTACATAAAATCAAGAAGCTTTCTGATAAAATCCGAGGAGAGATTATTACAGTAGATATATTAGTAAATGGTAAACCTGATAAAGGTACCTTTGTAAATTTAACAGAAGAGGATATAGAAAATATCTATAGGATGGTAGCTACATCTACAGGGCAAAGAATAGAGATATTAAAATATCACCATGAATTTACCCAGATATTAGAAAAATCTTAGAAAACACTTGCCTAAGAATTCAAGGATTTAGCTATAAATTATTAAAATCCTAAGAAAGATGAAGAGACAATTCAAATCACCAGAAATTAGGGAAGCTAAAGCAGCAATCCTTAAATTTCTTAAGGATCATAATCTCAATCCTATGAAGGATTATTCAAAACATCCTAAATATGGGAAAGAGTTTTCTATGCTTCTCATGAAATTAACTAAAGAGAGGCAAAAGATAGAAAAGATATATCCTCAATTAGATATTAAAAATCAAACTAAACATTTGAAAGCAATTATGGCAAAGAAAGAAAAGAAGGCTGCTATTAAGGCAGCAGAGAAGGAGCTTAAGAAAGCTTCTCTCACTAAGAAGGAATCTAAGAAGAAACCAGTAAAAGAGGCCAAAGACATTTCTTCAAAGGAAGCTAAGGCTAAAACCAAAGAGAAGAAAGAAAGAAAATCTCGAGTTCTCAAGTATGACTATCCTTTGGTAAATGGTAAGGAGATGTCTCCTGATCAGAAGAAGAAGTACCGTATCGAGCAACGTAAACTTGCTCAGGGAGAGAATCCAGAGAAGAAGTCAAAGGCTTCTAAGAAAACTAAGGAGGCTCCAGTAAAAGAGACTAAGAAGGTTAAGAAGGTTTCTAAAGAAGCTAAGGTAGAGAAGAAATCTAAGAAGAAGGTTAAGAAAGAAGAGGATTAATCACATATAACCCTCACTAACTAAGGCAGGGATCTAAGGTCTCTGCCTTTTTTTATCTAAACATATATGGAAAAAGAAATTTTTAAGCCAAAGCTCAGAATCACTCTTTTATCAGAAAATGGTTGCCCAGTATCTGATAGATTGGTAGATGCCTATACAGAGCTTAATACAGGACCAAAGGTTCAGCATAAAGGTCCTATAAGAGTTGAAGTAACTCTTGAGAACAAACAAGATATTGAAAACTTTAAGAGATACTTAGACGGTCTTTCTGGTACTCTACCTATAAAGGAAAATGTAGGAAGAGGTAGACCTACATCATCTGTTGTAAAGGAATTAGAATCTCCAAGAGAAGATATTTTAGCAGATGTTGAAAAGATGGTATCTGAAGGTAAATCTCAGGGAGAGATAGTAACATACCTAAGAGGTATAGGTTTTGTATTTATCCTTACAGAAGAGTTTAAGCTACACTTCCCAGAATTTGAATTTAATAAGAAAGATGTTGGAGAACCTAACGATAATGGCCAATATCTTAATTCTTATTCATGGATGGTAAGGCAGATTAAGAGAGCTAAAGATCCTAAGGCAGATAAATTTGATCCTCAGATCATATTTGGTTTTAGTATCATCAATGGCCCAAATAAGAAGGTAGTTCCTTACCTTTATAAAGAACGTAGAAAGCCTCTCAAGGTAGCGAAGACCAGTTCTAACACTTTATCATTCTCTAAAGTAGGATTTACCAAATACCCTGCTTTCATGATAGAATCTGAAAGACTTAAGTTCTCTACCGAGATTAGGCAGTTATTAAATAACCCAGAGAAGAAACCAAGTAAATTCTTTATCAGATGGTTTAAGGATGTAAAATTCCCAGACACTATAAAGGATAAGATGAATGAAATTTACAACAATTCACGTAATGGATAAGCCAACCGAAAAAATCATTTCTAACATTGCCTCTATACAACTAGAGGCAATTATGACTATTGCTCAAGATCGTAGTATACCTGATGATCTAGCTTTTCAGTATCTAGAAATTCCTTCAGAAAGTCAATGGGATGAGGCTGTAGAAACTCTAAGATCTCTATATCTTCAAATGACTGAGATGCCTACTATGATACGAATGTTAAGCGAATATCAATTACTCATCTGCTCTCATATTCTTTACAGAATGGAAGATGTATGGATGATTGATAATTCTGAAGGAGTATTTGGAGCATGGAGTGAAATACATGCTCAAATGAAAAAGTTTCACCCAGAGTTTACATTATCACAAGTATGACAAGAAAAGATTTTGTAAGATATGTAGGTAATTCTTTAGGACTATCCTTTAGAGAATGTCTCAATTCTACCCGTATAAGTGGATACGCATGGAAAGATAATATATTATATGTAATCTTTGGCACATCTACTAAGAAATATAGCTTATATAAATATTATGGAGTTAGTAAGGAAATGTTTAGAGACTTAGATAGTTCTAAGAGTAAAGGAGTTTGGATCCAAAACAATTTGATCAAATCTAAAGTTAAATATGAAGGATTTGATATAGGATAAATTATCAGGGTATAATCTAAATGGTTATACCCTGTATTTGTAGTTCCTACCATAACTACCCATAGAACCTTAGCTTTTATTAAATTTTTAATGATTTTATTTGCACGATTAAAAATAAAGTATTAATTTTGCAAATAGATAAAACAAAATATTTAATTATTCATTTTTAATATAGTCAATTATGAAAAAGAATTCGAAAGAGGAAGTTATCCTCAAGGCAGAGAACAAAAACCAAGTTTCTAACGAAGTTAAGGCTTCTAAGAAGGAAAAGAAAACCAAAAAGGTTAAGGCTTCTAAGGAAGAAGAACCTAAGAAGGAAAAGAAATCTAAGGAAGTTGTCCTTAAGAAGAAGTTAACCCAGGAAGTTGCAGATCAACAGAAAGTTAACATCATGGAGGAAGTAATTGCTCACCGACAGGTTAAATACAAATACCCAGAGGATGTAGTAGATACTCTTGCAAGGAAGACCTGGAGACAGAAAACTCGTAACGAACTCCACCGATTGGAATTAGCCCTTTCAAGAATTAAGGATCAAAATTCCAAGGAATGGAAGAAGGCTAACAAGGAATACGAAACATTCAAGGCTCAAGTACTAAAACCAGAACAGATTGCTTAAAAACTAAGGAAGGAGGAATTTAATCATATTCTTAGTAGGGAGGGATGAAATAAGGCCCTCCCTTTGTTAATTTAATTATAGTCCATGCAGCAATATCCTAATTTACCTGAAAAGGTAATTAAAAGATATAGGGAAGAATTACTAGACCTATATAAAAGGTGCATAAAAACCTATTTGGTTTCTAAAGGCCTAAAAATAAGTAAGAGAAAGAAATTCGATAAACTCTTTAATCATTATATCTCTTACAAGAACATAGAGATATATTTTAATCTACCAGTTAACTTATTAGTTCAAGCTATGGTAAAAGATACTTTAGAAGAACTTGTAAAAGGAAAAGAACATGTACACAGACATAGTAAGAAAACAGTACGTAGGAAAAAGTAAGTTAGACTTTTACCTTGAAGGAGAACTTATTAAAACTCCTTTAGAGATAGGTTCTTTAGGATTTACCCTGGAAGATGAAAAAGGTAATAAGTTCCAGGATATAAATAGGTATCTTCCAGATTATTATATACCTATAAAGATAAGGGATATATCCTCAGTAGAAATAGGTATGGGAAAAACATTAGATTTTACTCATATTTTATATATCACAGGAGTTCCTAAACTTAAGCCTCTAAAACCTTTTAGGATTAAAGATATAACCTGGGATTCCTATTATGAAGATTTATACCGAGGATATTTATTTCAAATCCTAAAAGTAGGGCAAGAGATCGAATTAATGAACGATTATAATAATACTAAATTTAAGATAGACTTATGTTAAGTACAGAAAACTACATCAGCATATTTAGAATGGATCAAAGTAATTATGAATTTAATAGGGTTGAGTTTATAAGTCAACTAAAGAAAGATTTTCTAGAAAAGATCCAATATCACCCAAAATATAATCCTCAATTGCCAGGAGGAATTCCTTATAAATGTTTTAAGGAACTGGTAAAGGAAATGGAAATCTTCTATAAATATTTATCTGCCAGAAGGTACCAGCTCTGTAAAAAGAACTTAACCGATAGATTATGGAATATGTTCTATGCAAAAGTAGTAGTTCCATATAGAACAAAGCACTATCCAGTCATCCAAAAGTTTATTGATGATAACTCTAAAAGGCGTTAAATCCCTATATAACGAGACAACATTATGGCTGAAGATAATATTTTAGATCTTTTAGGCAATATTTTTAAGGTAATCCCGGGTTATAAATTAACCCTGGATTTTCCTGTTAATGCCTATAAAAATTGCAAATCCTCTTCCTATAATAGGGATAGAGTTTCTGGGCAGACTATGATAATAATAAATAAGGGAGAAGATCAGTGGATAGCTATCCAATGGATTAGTCACCTTAGTATGTATCTTACAAGAAAACTAAAATTTATAAAATATGAAGAAATCACAGACATCAGATTCGAATGGAGACATCGTAAAGAAGCCGAAGAATTTGTCAGAAGTTACTTACAGAATGCCTAGACCTAATGGGTTAACTGCTTTAGTTACAGAAGCTCGTATAACTCAATCAGAGGAATCTATGGCTAACGTAAAGAAGTTCATGATCAATCTATGGTTGATGTCAAATGGTACTATTAATGGCGCTCCTATAGACATATATGATTTTGCTAGAAGCATAGATGTATCTGTAGATGAAATTAGAATTAGAATGAGGGATAATCTTCTAGAATCTAAAATCTGGGATACTGATAAGCAACAGCAAATAGTAGAAGGTATGTTTGGACAGATGATCTCTTGGTCTATGGAGGATAGAATGAAGATCAATGCTCAAATAAATCTATTGATGAAATCACAGGGAGGGACTTATAAACCTTTCATATCTGCTGAGTTAAATAAGGCTCTTAAGATGGGCTTGGATAGTAGTGCTAGTTTCCAATCAGTAGTATCTAAATTCTTAGGTAATGGATCTACTACAAATATATTAAATGTACTTCATCAAGAGAATAATGAAGTAACTGCTCAATTTGTTACTACAGAAGATGTACTAAAGATACTAGAAGACAATGGTAAAGAATTAGATAAGTCAGAACAAGCTAAGCTAATAGAAGCTAAATATGATTTATCAGGTCTACCTGAAGTAGTAGCAGTTAAACAGCAGGGAGTAGATACTTCTAAAGAAGGTTTAGGAGATAAGATAGATGTAAGGGCTATCACTAAATCTACGGATAATATGCAAAAAGCTTTAGAAGCAGCAGAATATGATCATCATGCTATGCGTAGAGAAATAGAAATGAGAATAGATCCTGATGAACCTGATCCAGAGCTAACCCAGTATGACGAAGCTGAAGAGATCAAGGATGAAGATAACAGTTTTTCAGTTGAAAATTTTCTAAATTAATAAATATGATAACAAAAGTAAATGTAGAGGCTTCTTATGTAGAAGCTAAGAATGAATTCTTAAAAGATATACAGAAATGTATAGTAGATGCTTTAAGAACACCTTCCATCATAGTAGATAATACTACTACTGAACAAAAGCAGGCGCATGCGATTATAGATAACATTAAAGAGAATTATCCTGGATCAGAACCTACTTTAGTACTACCTGGAGTACTTATCCAAATGATCTTTCCTGAGGAGGAGCTATTAATATCAACTCTCTTCTTAAAAAATAACATCAATGGCTCCAGAGTTATCAAATTAGAGCTATGCAAACTAGCTTCAGCTGAGGATAAATAATTTTATAAAAAAGTTGCATATATAAAAATAAAATAGTAATTTTGCAACGAATTAATAAAATAATAATTTTAATATAGTCAATTATGAAAAAGAGTACAAAAACAAAAACTATCCTGATCTCAGGTTTCATGGGTATTATCCTTGGTAATTCACTAACTGCAGCTTTCTATTCAGGAAGACTTTCCAAAGCATGGGAAGAAACTCGACAGGAGAAAGAAAACACTGCAATTCAAAGAAGACTACGAGGAGCTGAAATGGATCTCCTATGGTTAGTCTATAAACAATCTCCTAAGGAGTACTGGAAATATATCCAAACTACTCAAGAATACCATGATCTGGATTCTTTACAGGATGGAGACTGGGAAGACTTCTACTTAGATGAAGAACCTTCTATTCCTATTGAACATAATGATTCAACTTACGAACTCACTCTAAAACAAGTTAAGTAACATGAAGTATATCATAATATCTATATTCATAATCCTTTTAACAGGATGTACTAAAGATAGAGCTACACATCAGCTCTATCTTCAACTAAAGGAATCAAGAGATTCTCTTTACAACTATAAACATAAGTATTACACTTTACAAAGGGAATATCTAGAGTTACAAAGTAAGCAGCATACTCATTAATTCTATACATATATAACTGCAACATTTCTTTAAGTAGAATATCACGTTAATATCACCGTTATCTAGAGGTATCTTATCTGGGAAGACAGGATACCTCATTTTTGTGTGTATACAGTTCTTAATCTCAGCCTCAGCTATTATTAAAATATATTGCATAATTAAAATATTATTATTAAATTTGCAAAGTAGTATTAATAAATTAAATTTTAGTCAAAATGAAACAATTAAAAATCAAATCCAAAGAAGAATTCCAAAAGCAGTTATCTTCTAAGTATTACACCTTCATCTGCGGAGATGCTAAAGTACACACTTCCTGGTACGGTATCCAATTTTGCGAAAAAGTTCTTATTAGTAAAGACCTTCGAAAAGAACTTCATCTTCCTAAACATTTACTTTTATTTGATACTACCAAACAAGTAAAAGACTTTGTATTACACAATTTAGAATTCCTCGATCTAGATCTTGGTCAGGAATCAGTTGACCTATATAACACAATGATGATAGCTATATCTAATGCTAAGGATGTTTTCCTACAAGTAGATGCTCAACTAATGAGAAAATATACAGACTGGAAGAACGCTTCATATAAGTCTAATAAGATACTCCTTCCCTGGAAACTAATCATGGGTGACTGGAGATATATGAACCAATACCTCAAAGGTCTTAATCAAGAGTACTCTAATATCTTAAATAAATAAGTTATGCTTATAACTCCAACTAATGCACTAGAAAATTGCATAATCGCTCTACTTAACAAGGTAAAAGACAAAACGATATATATGCAATATCCCATTCTTATAAAAGATGATAATACTTCATCTATAAGAAAATACCCAAAACCTAAATACATACAGGGTATCACACTAGTAGATGAAAAACTAAAGGTGATCCTGTTAGATCCAGGGAAGACAAAGGCTAAAATCACCTACAAGGATTTTGACTATTTTGTATTCAAAGATCAGTATCAGATACTCTTCCAAGGCATACAATCTACCTAATCCTCAGCTTTTTATAAATTAATTATTAATTATATTGCATAATTAAAAATAAAATAGTAAATTTGCAATATAATTAATAATTAAGATATTAACGAATAAAAAATTAAAGAGTATGCAAACAACAATTATTAAAAACAACACTCCAGCTTATCTGGACACTGAAACTATTCAAAGGGAGATTAACACTCTCAAAATGAATTACATGAATAGTAACATTCAAATCCTCAAAGTTACTACAACTCAACCTCTTCTAACAGAGGATACTATCCTATATGAATTACTTATATGGGACACATCAGAAGAACCTATCAAGGGAACTCCAGAAAACTACCTGGATGAAATCTTGGACTACACTGAATATGCTAAAGACTACGATTGCAACATCAGTGCTAAGATAAAAATCATCTCTAATAAAGAGAAGCTTTCAAGAATCACTTTAATATTAACCTTCTAAAACATAGTCACTATGCAAAAGTATAAATTAATTGAAGATCAGGTAATTGAATTTGAATATCACAAGCTGTACAGGATAGAAGCTGTAAGAGACTTTGGAAGAATTAAAAAAGGACAACGAGGAGGCTATATAGAAAATGAAAAAAATCTTAGTCATGAGGGTGATTGTTGGATCCACGATGATGCTAAGGTATATGATCAGGCTGAAGTATCTGGAAATGCTAGAATTATGGATAATGTCCAAATATGTGAACATGCAAAGGTATACGGATATGCAGAGATACTAGACAATGTTCAAATTTATGGAAAGGCTGAAGTATTTGATACTGCTGGAGTATACGGAGATTCTGAAGTCTATGATGATGCTAAAATCTATGGAAATGCTAGTATCTCTAATAAGTCACTAGTATATGGCAGTGCTCAGGTCTATGGGAATACTAAGGTATTTGGCAATGCTAAGATTTATGAGGATGCTAGGATTTATGGAGATGCAGAAGTTGGATACCAAGCAGAGATCAAAGGTCATGCAGAAATTAGTAAAAATGGAGACTACTACGTAGGAAAGAATATTTGGTCAAGTGGAAGATCATTTACATACACCAGGTCAAACAGAATGTGGGCAGTAGGCTGCTTCTACGGTACTAGTACAGAACTAATAGATAAGGCAAACCTGGATACCCTGGTTTCTGGAAGAGAATATGAACGCATAGTTAACTATGTAGAAGCAATGTACAATGATTTAGAGAATGATTAATAGGAAAGTTAATTAAAAATATAACAAATATGAAACTAAAAGATCAAGACGCAGGCTTAATGATAGTAACTATCATGAAAGCTTTAGACAAACTAGATGAATTAGATAGTCAAGTAAAGACAATCTACTTCAAAATGATTACTCTATTATTCAATCACTTCAATTACTCTATTAAAGATCTCCAGAGTATAGAAGACTTCACAGATGAAGAGAAATCATTTATAGAACTTCCACTACTAGGAGTATTTCTAGATCCAGATTCTATGCCTGATGGAGACCCATTTAAGAATGCTATCCTAAAAGCAAAGGCTATATTTCAACAACAGGAATTAAACAATCATCAAATGAATTAAACTATAACATGACCTCTTAAACCAATAGCCCTATGCTTACATTTAACAAAAGAATTATCAATTACGAATTGAAGAACTACTACAAGGTAGATAAAACAGAAGCTGCAGATGTAATACGAGGCCTGGTACAAGTACTACAGTACTTCATAAAAGACTTACCAGATGATATACATCTTAAGAAGCCCAGTAAAGAAAACCAAGAGCTATATTCTTTACTTCAAAAGATCCCAAGCTCCTGGCTAGTAGACAAAGAAGCAATGAGATCAGATATCCTAAAGATCATAGAGATTACACAATCTGAAGATACATTATTCAAAGCCTACACAGCAATCATCTAACCCAACCCAAAACAAGTAAGAATTATGAAACTAAATACAGCAATAGTAAACAACTATCTAAAGGATTTATCTCCAGAATATAGAGAACTTCTAGAAGCACTACTAGAGAATTTCGATTATTCTATAAGCAATCTCTCTCCAGCAGTCTTAGGTTATTCTAAAGAGAAAGCCTTAAATTACATATCAGAAGCCCAGTACAACCTCTTCCATCATATCCTACCAAGAAATTTCTTCTACACTAACGAAGAAGTAAGAGAGGATGTAAAAGCCATAATCCCAAACCTAAACCAAGTAAATATACAAAGCGTATATCTACTACTCTTAAAGATAACACCAATGCCCAATACACAACCCTCACCAGAGTCTAACCCCAAACAAAGATAAATGAAGTTATTATAATCTAATCACAAATCCCAGTATCACAGATCCTACATAAAGATACTGGGATTACTTATGTATCATCTCAATCTAAAAACACCAAGAATACATGAAAGACTTAACACATATAGAAGAGCTTCAACCCCAAACAAACAAAAATCCTAATAAATAAATATAAGTAGTAATATATATAATATAAAGAGAACTAAGGTTAATGTTTTAGGTTCCCTTTTATTTTTGTGTTTTATGTACATTTTAGGCTTAGACAAAAAGTAGACTTTGATATATCTAAGATAATCAGGAAGTAGATAAACTGAGCGTTTGTGTATGTTGGGGGTGCCCCGGGGATTTAGGATGAGTTCGATGAGATGTGTAAACCCCTAGCAACTACTGTAACAATATGGCTCAGTTTGACAGCTTTTGTCATTTTTGATGTACATCAAAAATGTACCCCAGGAAGGCCTCAAAAATGTACCTAAAAAGGCTCAAAATATTGCCTAAAAATGTACATTTTTTATTAAATCCTGGACTGGGATTTAAGGGATTTGGGGTACATTTTTTATAGGATTTAGGCAATTTTAGGCAAAGGATTTAGGCAAAATTTTAAGGATTTAGTGTACATTTTGGGGCAATTTTTATTAAATCCCAGAGCCAAAATAGGTACATTTTAGGGCTCAAAAAGGCCTAAAAAGTAAAAAGATTTTACAAAATTAGGGGCCATTTTAGGCTAAAATTAGGTACATTTTTAATAAAAATAGGGCCTTTCTAGGCAAAGGATTTAACGATTTAAGGCCCCAAATAGGCAATATTTATACCTAAATTTAATAAATCTCGGAGCCTATTTAGATTAAATTTATACCATTCAAGGCCCCAAAATATTGCCTATTCTTAGAAAAATACCCAATAACGCTCCATATAATTATACTAAAAATTAAAAATAGAGCTCTAGACAAGAAGCATATTAGGAGAATAAGCAGAAATCTATAGCTACATATAGTAGAAGATAGTAGATTGATACTTTAAGGTATAAGGCAAGGACTAAATATGAATATATTATATTTACGTAGGGAATATAATATAGGCGATTAGGATTAAAGGATTAGGATTAAAGGTTGACGATAAAACTTAATCTCAGGATTAAAATCTAATATCAAGGAAAGCTAACTCAGTTTTACTAAAAGAGCTATCTAAGTTACTTATATAATATATCTATATAAGTACTAGAAGAACTGCGTTAGGTTTTTAGGTTTACCTTTGTTTTGTTAGTTGAGCAGGAGATATTTAGTTGGTTCAAGGCTCTGCTATAGTAATAGATATAGGCCCTGGGGACTTAACTATAATAGGAATTAGGGATATAAGGCCTCAAATACTATTTAGTAAGCCATTTACACTACAACGCATGTGTACGTTGAATAGCCTCAATTTTTTGAGGACTTTCCATATACTATTGATGGCCTCACCTTTTGAGATATACATATTTACTATTGATGGCCTTAGAGGCTTCTATAGCCTTAGTTAGATCTTCAGAGCTCTAGTAGGAAATAAATATTTAATAAATAATTTGCATATATAAAATAAATATAGTAATTTTGCAACATGAAATTATATAATATAGTATTAATTAATAAAACAACATTATGCAAACAATCAAATTAAACACAACTAATCCAGAAACACTGGAACTAATCCTTTCACAAATCAAGGATATTGAAGCTCTCGGCTTAACAGTTCAAACAATCACTCTGGAAGACATTACAGATCCTAATCTCGAATGGGGCGGATCTAAATGGTACTGGGAGATCAGATCTATCAACAGACTGAATTCAGAGGATAATGCTACACTAGCATCTATACTTGATCCTGATAATGCTGGAGACATTTACACTAATCATGACAAAAAAGCTAGGATTTACAAATTTACATTAGAAGTTTACTAAACATTACCGATATGCTTAACACATTAACTATCATTGGAGAGAATGCACTTCAAGTCAAAGTCTTTGCATACTATGCAGACAGAGCTCTCAATAAACTCTACTTACCAGATTTTAACGCTATGGTTAGATTTATGGAAGGAAGTTGGGATGATATAGAGTTCACTCTAGAATTATCTGAAGGAATCTCATATAGTGCAAAAGAATTCTTAAGATTGCAGTTTGCACTTTGGACAGAGAAAGAGTTACTAGGCAACTTATATAAGTTCTCTATCTACAGTAAAGATAAACAGAACATAACAAAGATTAAGTTCAAAGTAAATCTATGGAGAGAAAAGACTATAATATAATGGGAATTGTTTGTATAATGAGTAAAGCGTTACTCGGTGGTTTTATACATAAACTTTCATATAGAATTTAGTTAATACTCGGGAAGTCAGTCTATGTGAATAGGCTGGCTTTTATTTTTGATATGACTTAGTGAGGCCTTCAAAGGTATCTCAAAGCTCAAGCTGGATTTATATTTTATATAAATTATTTGTATAATTAAAATATTATTACTACCTTTGCAAAGTATAATAAAACAAATAGTATTAATTAAAATTTTATCAAAATGAAAAATTTAACAAACAATCAAATCTTCTCAACCTCAGAATTCATCATCCCAAGTTCAACCGGAGAATATCTCCCAACAAACATTTCCACCCTCTACGAAGCTGACTATGATCTCAGGGAATCCAACTATGAACTCTTCGAATATCTCCAAGACAACGGTATTCAAATCATCTATTCCCTCAATATCAAGGAATCCCACCAGGCTTACAACGAATTGCTAGATCAACTCCAGGAACTCTTACAAGGAGACTACATCGGAGATGATGACTTCTTCGATTACATCCCAGATCTCATTAACCAGATACAACATATTGCACTCTACTACAATCACAACTTCCCTGAAAAACTAATCCCTATCCAGGATCTCCAAAATATCATCCAAGACTTCGATAATCGAAACGAGGAACAGGACGAACAACTCATTGATCAATGCTCATTCGATCTTAACAAACTATTCGAGGAACAGGAACTAATACAGAAAGTCCTCAAATATTATCCTAATGATCAACAATAATCAAACTCTTAAGCCTGGACCTAACAAATCCAGGCTTAACTGTGAACATAACCTATCTCAAGATACCATCAAAGGCCCACTTAATATATAAATTAATAATAGATTTTCTTTGTAGATTAAAAATTTATTAGTATCTTTGCAATGGATTAAATAATATAGTATTAACAAATTAAATTTTTACAATTATGCAAACAATTAAATTAAATCCCCAGATCCTACAGGAAGTTCTAGAACTCATCTCTACTCTATCAAACAATCTAGAAGAATTCTATGACTTTCACCTCTCAGAGAACTCTCTAACATTCAGATCTTACACTTCTCTAACAGAAGACGAACAGGCAGAACTCGATGATACCATCGCTAACTGGATGGATCACTCAGAAAATCCAGAACTCCTATACAACTTTAACTGGGAAGCTTCTCCAGAAGGCAATTCCTTCACATTCAATTGGTAAATCCAACTCTAACCCTTATGATATTCCTCATAAGGGCTTTTTATTATATGTAGCATAGGTACAGTTAATGGCCTTAATATATTTCCTAATTTCGCTATCTGAGTTACATAGTAATAGGCAAGTTTGCAGGCAAAGCAAATTAATATAAAGCATAATATAAAGCACTAGACTAATACCATGAGCCCTCCAATATTTGAAATATCGCTAATCCAAGTTACCTAAAAAGCTTATCCCAGTTCCTATCTGAGTTACCCAATTATCAATTTACACTTTACCCATTACCAACTACCTTCCATATATACATATATTGCTTAGAAGAAAAATCGAAATTTAACAGGAACTTTTCACAAAACCCGGGCCGGCTTGGCCACAACCCCTGCCACTATCCATAAAGGCGCCTTACAAAAACTACCATACACCAACAATGGCCCCAATTTTACACAACTTTGCCTCAAATCCCCTCCCCATCCCTGCCAACTTTTTATGCAAAAATATATTTACATTTTTAAGCAAAAATCTAAAAATATAAATATTTGAAAAAATAAAAATATAATTAGATAAATATATAAAATTAGAAATTAGCTTATAAAAATTTTTAGATATAAAATTATACTTCTTTGAAAAAATAAACGCTTAAAACGCAAATAAAAGGGTTTATATAGATTTTTCAAATACTATTCTATATTATATAATGTATATACACGTACGCACGTGAATAATATAAATTTTGAAATATGCAAATTTTTATAATTAAAAAATTAAAAAATAAATTTTTTCTTGATTTATATCAAAAATGAAGATTTTTCTAAAAATTTTCTCTAAAATATTTGCATAATAAAAAAATAGTCCGTATCTTTGCATTGTAATTAAAAAACAAAAGTATTAGAAAGTTAGTTAACATCTAAAGTCTTTCAATCGTCTAACTGAAAATACTAATTAAAATAAAAAACGAAAGAAAGCAATTTTATGACAAAGAAAAATAATAAAGTAGAGAATGTAAACGTAGTTAACAACTCAAAAGTATCTGCAAAAGATATTTTAGCAAATTTGCAAAAAGATACGCAGGGACTTTTGAAAACTTCTTTAGGTACAAAAAGAGAAAGTATTTATCAAACTTCAATTTTTGAAAATTGCAGCGATAAAGAAAAAAAGAGTTTACGTAAAAAATTACGTAACACGTTATTTTCTCTTTGTTCTTCTCTAATTGATGAGAAAGACGACCAAAGAAAAAATAAATTAATAAAATCATTCAATGATTTTTATAAAAGTGTTTACGTTACAAATGATTACACTTTAAGTTCTGTTTGTAATGAGAACTTAAAAACAGAAAAAAAAGAAATTTTACAAAAAGGTTTAGATATTTGTAAAAAGTAAACTAATTTATTAGAGTGCTTAAATTTAAGCACTCTAATATAAAAAATAAAGCTATGTTAGAAAGTATAATTATATCTTTATTAGTAGGTTATATATTAGGTGTGTTTGTAGGACGTAAAAAATTTTTTTGGTATGAATAGGGACGTAAAAAGAATAATAAAAGTATATGCTAAAAGTGAAAAAATAGATACTTTTATTTCAAAAGTAGCACAAAAAGAATTTAATAGCTATACAAAGCAATTATTTTTATATTTTGTAAAAACAAATAACTATAATAGTGAAATGTTTTTGCGCAAAATAATTAATTACTTCAATCAGTTATTAGAAACAGAAATAACATTTAACATCATTGAAAATAATTTGTTGAGTATAAAAGCAAAAAGTATTTTTATAAACATACCACAAACCCACAAATTAAACGAACAATTTTTGTGGTTATTAAATGATTTAAGCTATAAAAAATTATTAGATTATATTCTTTATTTAGATAGAGAAATTTCTGAAATAAACTATAAGAAAATAAATTATCCTTATTTAGATAATTATAACAAAGTAACTGATTATAATATTTTACTTCACTATTCTAATTTAGTAGAGTAGTAAGCAAACAGAAAAAAAAAGAAAAGCATATAAAAATATTTTTATCCCTTATTTTTATATGCTTTTTTAACATTTGCAACTAACCGTGCCCCGTTTTTACTGCCTGGAAATTTTAGGCCTTCGTATTAAGGGCTTCCTTGAAAACCTATAAACCTGAAAAGGTAATAACTCCCAACATTACCAGGATATAACCTACCAAACCGATAGTAATACCTAAAGCGAATAACCAAACTACTACAAACTTAGCTAATACACTAAACTTAAATTTGGTCATACCTTCTAATACTTTAACCCTATCCATAAATTCCTCATCAATATAGTAATAAATACATATATCCTTACCATAGTGATTAATAGTATCCATTCTATTTACTGTATACCTCCTTATATTATCAAGTAAGGTATATAAACTCTTATCACTTGATTCTATTAAATCCTTAGATTTAGGATAGGCAATAAACATCTGATGTTCATTATCCCAATGTAATAACCAATATACTTCTATCATCTCAAATAACCCTCAAATAAATTAGAATTTACATAATCGATATAGGTATCTCCATAATAATGCCAGGTAACGTTATCTTCGGTATACTGGGTCTCTAGATCCTTGCTCCTATGGAATAGGTCATAGCTTTCTGCTAAATCTATTAATACCCTTTCATAACGTTTCTCCAATTCACCTATGATATCATTAGTGGTAAGGTTAGGAGATTCATACCAAACCTTAATAACGTTAGAATGATAACTATCTACTTCTACTACTCGGAACTTCATAACTTATAATATAAATGGTTAATGATTTTAGTTGACTGCCTATCAATTAATTCTAGAGCTACATCATTATCTAAGCATATTGCATTAGGTATAAAATGTTCCTTAAGACTAATCTTACCTTGGAATGTTACCCTATTTACGTTGAATAGGTAGGTTCCCTCTTTACCCTGTACTTGATAAATAGGTTGCTGGTTCATATTAATTGGAGCAGGCCTATTTATATGCAAGGTAATCATTTCGAAGTTATTATCCACTACCTGCAATGTATCTGCAATAGTTAGGGTTGCTAATTTAGTTTCTACATAACCTAAATCCTCCGGTCTCTTAAAATCTGGTAAATGATACAGATTCTGATGACGGTAACTCCAATAGGCACAATTAAAACAGAACCCCTTTTCCTTCATAATATTAGGGATCAGTAAGTTAGGATCAAAATCATCTAACTCATAATTACATAAACACTTCTTACAAATCATACTACTTAATTTTAACGTAAATAACTATACATACCTACCCAGCAGATGATACCTACCAGGATATAAAACCATGCTAAGGCATAGTCTGATTTAGGAACTGGTGTAGCATAAGGACCTTTCCTTCCCTTTGCCCTTAATACTGCAGCTTCCTTATCAGATTTATTCAATAGGTATAACATACCTATTCCTACCATAGGTCCTAAGATAGTGATAAATGCCCATACGCAACCAGTACCAGCTAACCTTGAGTACCCATCAAATAATTCCTGAGGGGTTTGGGAGTATCCCCCAAACCTGAAATTCCTATCGAAAAATAACCTCATAATCTTTATCTCCTTATTTTATTAGTAACTAAGTGAACTACGAAGAAAGGTGTAATTAACCAAACGGTGATGAAGTGATATATGAATCCTAATACTTTATTAGGAGCATCCTTAACCTTATAATTCTGATATTCTCTTATTACGGTGAGAATTAGAGAAATTGGAAGACATATAAGATAAATCCAGAGTACTATTTTACAAACGGTTTGCATTTAGATATGATTTTATTGAGTGACTTACTAATGTTTAATACTTCCTGGGCAGATACATTACCATAGATAAGATCTGATAGTTTGATACAATTAAGATCTACCTTCAAATTATCAATCTTCTTCTTATAACTTTTAAGGAAAAGATTGGCTTGGTAAATATCCTCTAAAGGACCTTCATATTTTTTGATCCAACCTTGGAACTTAGATCCTTTAAGGTGATCTTTCCTTTTGTAGTTACCAGATTTTTTAACTGGTTCATTACTACAGATAACTCCATTGCTGAGTTTAACTGTTGAATCCTCTAATTCCTGAATTACAGTAGTTAACTCTAAGATAGTTTTACCATCATAATAGAGGACTTGGTCATTTGTTTTTAAGATTTCCATATAAATAATGTTTGATAAATATTTTATTTGATTGCAAATTTAACTAATTTATTTTATATATGCAATGAACCTGTGATAACAACTTAAATCCTTGCGTAGGCTGTAGTTAGATTAAGGTCATTTTTGCATATAATTTGGTTATAATTCTATAGTTTAAGCTCAATCTAGATAGAGTTTCAGCAATACTCACTGCTTATAAGGTATATAAACCAATTTCATAAATATGGAAAAATTAACTAATGAAAGAATAGCTGATATAGCTAGAAAAAATCAAATTGATCCTGCTGCATTATTAGCTGTGAAAGAGGTAGAATCTAATGGGGGAGGTTTCTTACCAAATGGTAAACCTAAGATTTTATTCGAAGGACATATCTTCTACAGAATATTATCTCAATCAGTAAATACTCTTCGTCTGAATCAATTGTGTAGGCAATATCCTAATATAATTTATCCTAAGTGGGATAGATCAAAATACTTGGGAGGAGATAAAGAACATATCAGATTAGCTAACGCTATGAATATTAATCAGGCAGCAGCATTAAAATCTGCATCATGGGGTATGTTCCAGGTACTGGGTATGAATTATGCTCAATGTGACTGTAAAGATATTGATGAATTTGTAGGTAAGATGAGATCTTCAGAAGAAGATCAACTTATGTTAACTATCAGATTCTTAAAGAATAATCGGTTATGTGGAGCATTGAATAACCATAACTGGGCTTCTTTTGCAAGATCTTATAATGGTCCTTCTTATGCAGCTAATAAGTATGATACTAAATTAGCTCAAGCTTATCTTAAATATAAAGACACTTACAGATGAGAAAGTTTTATCAAAAAATTGCCGAGAAGTTATGTAAAATAGATCAAGAACTTCTATGGCACGGTATAGCAGGTTACTTAGTAACAGAAGTATCTTTTAAGATATGTACTTTGTTATTTGGTATATTTTGGCTAGATTGGTTTTTAAGTGTTACCATAGGTTTAATTATTATCTACGCTAAAGAATTATGGGATGATTCACAGCCTAATGATTTCTTTGATAAGGTAGATCTTAAGTATGGTCTCTATGGTATCATTATTTCGGCTTTATTAGCACTAGTATAAATTTAATCTTTAATCACAATGAAACAATTTAAGTGGTTTTGTAAGTGGTACACCCTGTTAGTTATGGGTGTACTTGTGGGTTTCTTCACCTTTTTGTTCAATTTCCATACCTATGATGGAGATGGTTTGATCATTTTGTACTCAGCTCTACTTTCATCAGTAGTAACTGTAGTGCTTGGTGTAGTAAATTATGTAGTTTCTGATACTGATATGCCTTTGAAGGAGTATGTTAAACTCTTTTGGCCATGGCTTATCGTATCAGTATTTGCCTCATTTGTAGCAGTAGGAATTAGTTCAGTTTGTCTACGATGAAGCATTTAAGGGTTTTAGGAGTATCAGCAGGGCAAGGAGCCCTGCTGTTTCCGTTTAAAGAGAATTTAGTTGCTAATATAGAACCTAGAGCCGTATTTCATACCAAGAATGAAGAACAGTGGAAGTTGAACTTTGGAGATATACCTTTTTTGAGAAATGAACTACCAGATATTAAGGCTGATGTAATTATATCAAGTCCAGATTGTGGAGCTTCTTCTATAATGAGGTTATCTAAAGTTAAACAATTAGGTAAGCCAGAAGAGAATAAATCCTTGAATTTAGTTATTCAGGCCATTAATAAATACCGACCTAAGGTTTTCTTATTAGAGAATTTACCAAGATTAGTAACTCTATTGCCAAAGGAATTTTTTGAAATACAGGTACCCGGTTATAAATTAATTTATCATCAACGTTCTGTAGTAGATTTTGGTAATTCACAAGTATCAAGGAAAAGGTTAATTATTGTAGGAATTAAAATTAAGTCTAAGAGTTACTTAAATAAGTTCGACAATATATTTAGAGTAGACACTCCTGTAAGCTCTAGAAAATTACTAGAATGTCCCTATTTTAAGGAAAATAATGATAATTATATGCCGCCGTTAAATAAAATATTAGCGATGTATGATTATAGGGCTTTACCTGAAAAGAAAAATCTTACCGTTAAACAGATTAAGAAACTTTGGAGAACTGATTTCAAGGATGAAAAGAAATGGCCTATTAAGACAGCTAAGATGTCTACTCTACCTGGAGTATATAGATTAGAGTATGATAAACCTCCATTGACTTTAAGGCCTGCAGATAGACAGTTTAGACCTGATGGTTATCCTCTTGGTATAAAGGATTTCAAAAATATCATGGGTTTCCCAGATGAATATAAGATCTACATGGATAAAGATAATTATCTATACTGGTTGAATAAAGCAAGATATACCATAGCTAAAGGATCTGTATATCAAGTAGGTAAATGGTTTAAGAAATGTCTACTATCGTAACTACCGAGTTTACGAGGTAGTTACTTTCATCCGAAGGATGAATAAGGTTATAGGTTAAAAATGTACCTATAAATTTAATCCTTATTCAGGGCCTCTGGCAGCGCTGGCAGAATATAATTTTTATTATTATTTTTAGATATATTTTTTAGGGTAATAATTTATTAAATTAATTATATATCTTTAGATATATTAATTTAATTAAATTACCCATATATATATCCTTTAGCCTTTATATGCGTATATGCGAGCGCGTACGAATATGTTTAAGAAAATGTAAATCACTAAATGTATATCGATATGGCAAATATAAATCACAAAAATCTATTTAGGGTAAAGGAATTATTCCTAGAAGCCCTATGCCTAATATTATTAGGATCAACTATATACCTTTGCTTCAGAAATTATTCCTTATCAAAACAGCTTTCAAGATACCAACCAAAACCGAATACTACCACGGTTAAGTTAGTAACTAACGCTAGTAAAAAGTACATGGGTTCTTCTAAACAAGAAACCACAGTACAATCAACAAAGGATGAATTTTCTTTAGCTCCTGATTATTCAGGATATCTGAACCCAAAGAATATTACTTACTGGAATACCAATGATTTCAATGATCGCTCTAATCACCAAAGTCATGTAAATACTACGTTTGCCAGTTCTAGTAAAAGTAAATTTGATTCGGTAAACAATATCTCCTTTAATCCAGCAGCTGTAAACAGTAGTAAGGTTTTAGCGGATATAAGTTTTAAGGATCTCGGTACTTACAGTAAGGATTCTTTGGTTCAGATTTTATTTGATAGGAACAACATCCAATTCGCTTCTTACAATTTTCAATCACATACTTATATAACCAGGGATTATAACCTGGATCTCAGTAGGTATTCTTACAACTGGAATCCTAACTCGGGCCTTACTTATAAAAGAGTATACCCGGTTAGGATTTTACCGTATGTAGATACTTCATATAAAATATTTAACAAAGAACTTCATATTGGTACTGGTATTATGATTTCTACTAATAGATTAGATTATTCTCTAGAAGGAGCTCTAGAAAAGTCTATAGGTACACATAATAATATAAAAGCTGATATAGAAATTGGAATAAGATATAAATTAAATCCATGGCTAAAGTAGATTTGAAAGTTCCACAAGGTCTAACTAGTGAACAGGTAGGTATATTATCTAAGGTAGTACAAGATGTATTTTTCTTTGCTGCCTTTATATATGTGATACACCCTGTAAGAGGTAGAGTACACTTTAATTTATATCCTTATCAAAAAGCTGTACTCTACCAATTTGTACTTAAGAGGTTTAACATCGTACTTAAGTTCAGACAGGCAGGTATTACAGAGTTGATCTCTATGTACTGCTTATGGCTAGCTATGTACCATCCAAATTCTAAGATAAACATCATATCTATTAAAGATACTACTGCTAAAAAGGTACTAAAGAAGATTAAGTTCATGTATAAGAACTTACCTCCTTTCTTACAGATACCTATTATAAATGGTAGATCTGGAGAATTTGGATCATCTTCTATGATGGAGTTTGCAAATGGCTCTTTCATAGAATCTATACCTACTTCATCTGAAGCAGGTCGTTCAGAATCTCTTACTCTTTTGGTAATTGACGAGGCTGCTATCGTAAGATGGGCTTCTCAAATTTGGGCAGCTGCTTTCCCAACACTATCTACCGGTGGATCAGCTATAGTTAATTCTACTCCAATGGGTATGGCTAATTTTTACCATAACACTTGGGTTAATGCTTTGACTGGAGGTAATCCTTTTAATGCCCTCAGATTATATTGGAGAATGCACCCTGAACGAGATGATGATTGGTATGAACAGATGTCATCTGCTCTTGGACCAAGAAGAACTGCCCAAGAGATAGATGGAGACTTTTTATCTTCTGGTAATACTGTATTTGATATGGCTGATATTAAAGCCATAGAAGATTGTATATCTGACTATCCTATTATTAAACGTAGATATAATGGACAATATCTTCAATTCTTAGAACCGGAGGAAAATAAAGAATATTTTATAGGAGCAGACGTTGCAACTGGTAGAGGTTCCGATTATTCATCATTTACCTGTATGGATAAAATTGGAGAAGAACAAGCAGTATATAAGGGTAGAATGCCTGTAGATAAATATGCCATATTACTTGGAGATACTGGTAGATTGTTTAACTTTGCTACCTTAGCCCCTGAATCTAATGATGTTGGTTTAGCAGTTACTGCTGCTTTACAGAATGAAGGATATCCTAAACTTTATTACTATCAGAAAATGTTGAAGAAGAAAGGTAAGAAAAGACCTGAGATGGATAAAGCTCCAGGTTGGCTTACTACTTCTAGTAACAGACCCGTTATCATTGATGGTTTAGAAGCAGATATTCGTAATGAAGTAACTACTATAAAGGATCCTTTTTTTATTCACGAGGCTAAGACTTTTATTTATGATAGCTTAGGTAGACCTGTAGCTATGGGTAAACATAAAAGTAATTCTGATTCTGAAGACGGTTTAGAAACTGATGTATATGCAGATGATGATATTATGGGCAAAGCTATCTGTAATCATATTAGAAAAGGTAAACAAAACATAATTATTCAACCACGATGAAAATATTCGGTTATAACATTTCAGTTACTAGAGGACACCCAGATGCTACTAGTAACACTGAACCAAAGAAACCTAAAGTTACAGGAATAGATCCTGGTAGAGTTTCTGCTCCAGAAGATGGTAATGGTTTAACTTATGCTTTGAAGGATTTTAACACAATGGTAAATCCTTCATTTAGAGTAGAAGTTATTCAACTACTTAGGAATTTATATAAGGTAAATCCTGATGTAAGTAAAGCCTTACAAGATATGTATCAGTTAGCTAATACTGGACATAGAATAGGTTTTCCTAATAATACTAGTAAGGAAGCAGAAGCTATGGTAGATCACCTTAAGAAAGCTTCAAAAAGATGGTCTAATTATACTGCTGGTACTGATGGTTTAGTAAATAAGATGATGGTACAACTCCTAATTGGTGGAGCTATATCTATAGAAGGAGTACCTAATCAACATCTAGATGGTTTATCTACAGTACTTTTTATCAAACCAGACAGTATAATGTTCAAGAGGGAATCTGATGGAGTATATATTCCTTATCAGAAAAGTTATGCAAACTTGGCTATAGGAAAAGATACTTATATTAAATTGAACACTCTTACATATAAATATGTAGGTATGTACAATGATACAGATGAACCTTATGGAATACCTCCCTTTATGGCAGCCTTAGATTCTCTAAAAGGTCAATCTGATATGAGAATAAATTTCAAACATATCATGGAAAATGCTGGCCTATTGGGATTCATGGAAGTGCTAATGGATAAACCAGATCAGAGACCTTCAGAAAGTACTAATCAATATGAACGTCGTCTTGAAATTAATTTACTTAAGCTCAAGAAACGTATGAAAGAGGGTATGAAGGATGGTTTGGTAGTTGGTTATAAAGAAGATCATGAATTCAAACTCAATTCTACTACTCAAGATATGGGTAATCTAGATATACCTTGGAAAATGAACCAACAGTCTGTAGCTAACGGTCTTGGTATAAATAGTACACTATTAGGTGTTACTGATACTAATACAGAAGGTGGAGCTGGTATAAATCTTTCTAAACTCATATCTCAATTAAAGGTTATCCAGAGTTTAGTTGGTAGTGTACTTGAATTCTTATATTCTTTAGAGTTACAACTTGCTGGATTTAATAATAAAGGTATTAAAATTACTTGGAATCCTGCTACTGTAACCGATGATGTAAAAATCCAACAGGCTACTCAATATAAGGTACAGAATCTTAATGCCTTATATAGAGATGGTATCATATCTATGTTACAATATGCTCAGGAAATGGGTTATGATAGCCCAGATCAGGAAGCTCCAAGAGTACCTATTGAACAACAGAATAATGGTAAAATAGGTATAGAAGATAAGGAGAGAAAAGATGATAAATCTAAATCTGATCGTGGTGTAAGGGATAAGAATAAACCAATGCCTAAGAGAAAAGATCAAAATTCAAAACCAAGATAAATATGAGTAAACCAATAACCAGAAGTAATCATAGTTTTAATGAGACTATGGTTATTGGAGCTGGCCATTCTATTTTAGTGGGTAATGTACCAGCTCCTGTACAAGAGAAAGAACCCTTAACAAAGTTATCAGAGAATTTCTTCTCATGGAATAAAACTTCTAAGGATAGTATACAGAAGTTTGGCTTCTTTGGTAGTGATATTGATTATAATACATACTACCCTGATTTGAAGCCAGAGGATCTAACTCCTAAGGATAACGAGTTTATAGAACCTATGTTCCGACTGTTATCCGAAACTATTGTATCTAAGAACTGGAATCCTGTAGATTTTAGTAGGAATGGAGTATTAAAAGCAGCTATGCCTCTAATACTCGGACAAACTGTAAACTGTGATCATAGTACAGACATAGGTAATGCCATTGGATCTGTTTCAAAAGTAGTATGGCAAGATTCTTACAAAGTAGATGGCTATACTATACCAGCAGGTATTAATGGAATCCTAAAGATTGATGGGAAAGCTAATCCTAGAATTGCAAGAGGTATCTTAATGGATCCTCCTTCAATACACAGTAATTCTGTAACTGTACAGTTTACATGGGATAAATCTCATCCAGAGCTTGATGATGGAGAATTCTGGGAGAAACTTGGTACATATGACAAAGAAGGTAATATGATCTGTAAGGTATGTACAGGTATAGTAAGATTCTTGGAAACCTCTTTAGTATCTCATGGTGCTGATACCTTTGCCCAGAAAATTGGTTCAGATGGTAAAATTGTAAATCCAACATTTGCAAAACAAACCTATGAAGCTTTCAAGGAACATGAGGAGAAAGGAACTAGAGAATTTTTCTTTTTAGACAATAAAACTGATTTAGAGTACTACAATACTCAACAGGTTAATAATAACAAGGTTGAAAATACTAATTTATCAAACACTAAAATGGATAAAGAACTAAAAGAATTTTTGGAGAAGCTATTCGGAAAGGATATGCTTACTCTATCAGAAGGTAAAGAAGCTTCTCCAGAAGAGGCTATTTCCCTTATCCAGCAAATCGTATCAGATAAGGCAAGTCTTACTGATACAGTAAATAATCTTACTGAAGAGAAGGCAAAGCTTGAGGAGAAGATTTCCAATCTCGAGGCCGAGAAGACTTCACTTACTGAGCAGGCAAATCTCGGTAAAACTTATGTAAGTAAGCTACGTGAGGAAGCTTGCAATAACTACCGTAAGTTAATGGGAGATTCTTTCAAGGAGAATGACGCTATCTATGTAATGCTCCAGGCAGAAAATACTCCAGTAGTAACTCTGGAAGGTTTGAATAAGACCTATGCTCAGAAACTTGAAGAGGCATATCCTATGCACTGCAATCACTGTGGTTCTAAAGATGTAAGCCGTGCTTCATCTGTAGAGGATCCAGATAAGAAGGAGGTTACAAGCAATAAGGAGAATCCAGTTGATACTGCTAAGGCTGCTGCTAATATCTTCTCTCGTAAGAACCAGTACAAAGTATCAGAGTAACAAATCTAAAAATATAATAATATGGGAGTATATTTCAAAAATCAGCCTCTTACCTTGATGGGAGAGGTTACACCTCGTACTGTAATTTACAAGCACGAATCACATAAGTTGCACCAGGCTTTCATGGCTAAGGTAGATAATTCTACACATAAGCCTGAAGTAATCGTAAAGGGTCAGCCAGTAGCTCTTAACACAGATGGTTCTATTTCTCCATATAAGGGCCAAGCTAGTGAGATTTATTTGGGAATTGCTGTTACTGATAGTGTAAACCCAGCTTATGCTGCTCAGCGTAATTTCCCTGCAGAGGTAACTGTAGCTGTAGAAGCTTTTGCTATCTGTAATTACATTTCTAGTGCTACATTCCAGTGTGGTTATGTAAAGCCTACAGGAACTGTTAAGCAAGATCGTTTTGTAGAGGTAGCTGCTTCTACAACAGAAACTAAGTTCATTGCTATCAATCCTGCAGATGCTGCTAATGAACTCGTACAGGTATTGGTACGATAAACTTAAGTAAAGAACATATAACATTATAATAATATGGCAGAAAATAAAATTGATTTGAGCAAGATGAAGTCACAGGATTTCATCAATGCTTTGCCAGAGATGGTACGTTTCATGGACGCTACCCGTGCTGGAGATGGTAATCATATCTGTACAGACATCAGTCTGTCTGAGATGGTACAGGAGAAATATGGTATTAGCTTGGATGCTTTCTACGATAAGGTTGGTATTAACCCTCGTATGACTACCATCCAGAATCTGTTCACTATGCCAGATCAGAATGTTCGTTGGTTGGTACCAGAGATCATTCGTGCAGCTATCTATACAGGTGTTCGTAAGGCTCCTTTCTACCCAGAGATCATTGCTTCTGAAGAGCATGTAAAGGGTTTGAAGGTTACTATGCCTCATGTAAATATGTCTGACGCTAGTCCTGCAAAGGTAAACGAGGCTGAGACTATCCCATTGGGAGACATTTCTTACGGTGAGAAGCAGGTATCAATCTTTAAGATTGGTAAGGGCTTCAAGCTTACTGATGAGGTTCGTGATTACGTATCAATCGACGTATTGGGTGTATATCTCCGTGACTTTGGTATTCAGCTTGGCTATGCTATGGATACATTGGCAATGGATGTACTCCTCAATGGTAATATGATCGACGGTTCTGAATCTGCTCCAGTAATTGGTGTAAATAATACTACTACTGGTATTACTTACAAGGATCTTCTCCGTCTCTGGGTACGTGCTTCTCGTCTTGGTCGTAACTACCAGAATATCATTGGTTCTGAAGATCAGGCAATTGAATTGCTCGATTTGCCAGAGTTTAAGAAACGTGAGCAGGGAACTACACAGGCTACACTCAATGTTAAGTCTCCAGTTCCTAACCAGGCTAACTTCTATATTCACCCAGGAACTCCAGATAAGAATATCTTGATGGTAGATAAGAATGCTGCTCTCATTAAGCTTACTGCTAAGGAGCTTATGCTTGAATCAGAGCGAATCGTTTCAAATCAGACTAATGCTACTTATGCTACTATCACTACTGGTTTTAGCAAGATGTATCAGGATGCTGCTGTACTCATGGCTGCTAATAAGGCCTTCTCTACAAATGGATTCCCAGCATTCATGAACATCGATCCATATTTGTCAGTTAACTTGGAATAATACCTGGCTTTAATTAAATATTCTCACCTTGCCTCAGTTTTAATTAACTGGGGTGAGGTTTTTAACTTTACATCAACTTAAACATTAAAACAATGGGAAAAAATAAATCAGCAAATACAGATTCAAAATACGTTTCATTAGGTGATAATGCCTATAGTTTTTACGATCCTTCTACAGGCATTCAAGTTGTACGAGGAGAGGTAGTAGAACTATCATTACGTCAGTTGGCTGCACCTAAGATTCGTAAAGCCCTTATCAATGGTCATCTACAGTACGTAGCAGATAAGAACGAAGTAGTCAATGAGGTAGATCCTGATACTCTAAAGGCTAAGTTTGATAAGCTAGTAGAGGCAGGTATGGATGCCGGTAAGATTGCAAAGGCTTTCACTATGGAAGAGGCTAAAGCTTTAGCTGAAGATAATAATATCACAGTAGAGAAAGATGATACTGTACTATCTATTGTAGAGGCTCTCATGTCTTAAAATAAATAAAACATGGATAACTTAGACTTCCAATGTATAACTGAAGGTCTGGGTGTATCTTTTCGAATATTCTCTAAAGTCCCAGTGAAAGCTATCTTTTCCTGGGACTTTGGTGATTTTACGGATCCCAGTACCTTAAAAAACCCAAGTCACACTTACTCAGAGAATGGCTTTTATACTGTAACCTTAGAGGTAAATGATCCAAACACTGGATATCATAAAACCTCTTCTAGAACTGTAATAGTATCGGATATAGTTAAAACACATTTACCTGATAGTATTTATAACTTGGTGAATAATTATATACCCCAGGAAATTACTCAGGGTATGAGTTTTGAACAAAAGAACGTTTATATTAATAAATGGCAGCTCTATATACAACCTCTAGTGAATCGAGAGGAAGGAAAAGAAATTCCTATTGAGCATTATAATGATGAACTCTACTATGAAGGTTTAGAAAACCAATTGATTATGGAACTAGCTGCATGGGATTATCTCAATGTAGAAGTTACTAATATACTAACTAGTACTGGAAAATACATAAGTGAACTTACCAGAACTAATGAAACTAAATCTAATCAAAAAGAGAAAGAAGATTCAGATGATGAAGGAGTAATAGGAGATAGGGTAAAGAAGATTACTACTGGACCTACTGAAGTAGAGTATTTTGATAATATATCTGATTCAGTATCAAACTTCTTTTCTACATATATGAAAGCATTGCAACCAGGAGGTGTAATGGATCAACTAAGGAAGAACCTATGTACTTTAGCTCAGAGGTTAGATATATACTTACCTTTCTGTGATCAAATTCATGATGTAGTTATACCGAGAGTAGTTAATAGAAGGAATCCAGGTGTTTTAGGAGGTCCAAATCCAACTTCTCCATTATCTCACCAAGGAGTTACTTTAATACCTAAGAAAAGATGACAAAGAAAGGATGTTACTTCCTAAGTAATAGAGCTTGGGATAGGTATAAAAGGAATGTAATGAGATTCCTTGATATGGACGCTGGTAGGCAAACTATAGTGTGGGCAAAACATGTGAACCAAATGTTATACCAAGGTGAAGATGAATTCCCTCATTATTATAGGATAAAGATAGAAGCTTTATGTTTTTATAATGCTTTTAGAAACTGGCCTATCAATATACAATCTACTTCAGGTGAAACTGATGAAGAGAATCTATCTATATTATTATCTTCAGATTACCTTAAAAGTTTAGACAAAGGTAGGTATTGGAAGAATGCTAGTATAGATGCTGAAAGCGGTACTGATGGTTACTTTGATTTTAACTGGTCAGAGGATAGGTTCGTTATAAACGGTCTAGTATATAAACCTACCGGAGATACTCAAGTAGCTCAAGCTAAAGATGAAGCTTTAGTATTACTTATCATCTTAAAGAGAGATAGAGATACTAAGCTCAGATACATACCTATGGAATCTCAAGAACAAGAGGGATTCTTTGGTTCTGAAAAAGAATTATTTTGCGGAAAGAATTTGGAAACTTTCAATGATTTCAAAGGTACAGATAATGAATATTTCTGTGGTAAGAACATAGAAGGTTTCAATGGTAAACCATAATAAACATTATAAACAATGTACACAAGTAAGTATTACACTTGCCCTGAGATAGATCAGAGACTTCTACAGGGCTATTATGATGATGCTGTTCATCATGGTTTTCAAGGTACTGTAGATGACTTCTGGGAGTTCATCTTAAGTATTAAAAACTGTATCAAAACTTCTCAAGATAGTGTAGCAACTCAGAATAATTTTTCTAATGAGCTAAAAGCTAAATTAGATGGTATAGAGAATGGAGCTAGAAACATTACTAAAATGTCTCAGCTAAATAATGATACTCATTACCAAACTGAAGAAGAGGTTAGATCTACATTTACTTCTTTGATAGCAGATGCTGTAAACCATATTCAAGTACCAGAGGTAACAGCTATTACTGAATATGAGATACAAGAGATGATCTTTCCTCATGTAGATGATAGATTATAATATAAATTACTAAACATTAAAACATTACACAATATGGCAAGTTTTTTAGATAAAACAGGACTTACAAAGTTCTGGGAGCTGATTAAGCAGTATATGAGCTTGAATTTTGCGGATAAGCAAACATATGATAACAAAATCAATTCAATAGATCATAGTATAGGTTATATATATGGAGATATTAATTATATGGATATCCCAGATAGCTCAGAATTCTCATATAGGGAGGATGTTAAAAGGTATGACAGCTACAGAAATGATATAGTAAGTACAATATTGTTTAAGTTTTCCAATAAAGACCTATTACTGGAAAACTTATTTGAACGTAGTAAGCCTATAAAATTAATAAATATAGCTAGATCTTTATTAAATTATGGTGATAATCTAAGGTATCTTGGTAGATTACCTTATAATGAAATATATGGTTATAGTAAGGTATATAGCGAAATATCTTTCGATATATATTTGAAAAATACTCATAATAGAGAAGGAAATCTTACTTGCAAATTAGTATTAATACCTGTATATATGAGTAATAGTTATACTCTTAACTTTATACCTGGAGAACAGATGATCAAGTATCTAAAAGGGAACAGTAAACTAATGAGTTCATATAATTTTTACAAAGTAGATTTAGTAACTGATTCTCCTTATGATTATACTGATTCTATAGCTCCAACTTCAAAAAATGAGCTTATAAACCTTGATCGATTAATTCATTTATATAATAGACATGATATAGAGTATACTATTAGATATCCTCGTTATTTGAATGGTTTATTAACTTTCTTAAAGGTAGATAATAATAATAATACTATAGTACTAGCAGATAAAACTCCAGAGGTAGTAGATGGTACTTACAATGAGGTAGTTTTAACTCAAAATACTGGTCTATATATGTATGGAAATATTTATAATACCCATATAGGCTATAATTTATCAATAGACCTATCTTTTGACATATCTAGTAACCAAGATACTACAGATAAATTACTTTCATTATCTGGGGACATTTCTACCATTTACAATCTATTAAAAATATATGACATTAATATAGATAGAGAAGCTACAAGAATATTAACCTTAAAAGATTATTTCAAACTATTTCATAGTCCTTATATAGGATCCATTGATGTGGGTTGTTTTAATAATTTTAATATACCTTTTGATCCTCTGATTAGATATTTTAATTTATACCTAAGATTATTCAATAATACGGGTATATCTACAGCTACATCTAGTATACATATTGTGGGAGCTAATTCATATATTAGGCTTCCTTATAGTGATTATAGAAGGTATATATTTAATAACTATAAGGAAGCCTATAAGAATTGTAAACAATTAACTAAATTGATAGTTTACATATATTTAGAAGGAGACATTAACCTTGATTCTACTTTAGAAGATGACTATATAAGTAATTTTTATTATTCTTTGAGAGATATGGTAGAGGGTAGTAGTAAACTCAGTAATATAGTTTTACTACCGGGAGTTAGAAAAGCTTTAAGCCCAGAAGATTTTTCAAAATTTTCAAAATTAATAAAACCTATAGCTGATAAATTAAAATCTGAACAGTCTAGTTGGAATGTAGAAATTAAAAACTCAATAATATAGTGAGATCATTACAGGTAACTATACCTACTCCAGTAGGTGATTTAGTTATCTATGCTAATAGAAACCAGCAAGCTAAAGCTAATAAGCTTATTAGGGAAACTCCTAATATACTTAATAATGCTTATAAGCTTGCTGGTTTGGCATTTGCAGAAAGATTAGCTAAGATAGCTAGAGAGTGTATATCAAGAGGTATGCCTCCTCCAAATAGTGGAGTATCTTGGCCTCCGCATACTGAGAAAACTATAAAAGCTATTGGAGATCATACCTTATTATATTGGTCATCTCAGTACTATAGAAACATTAAACCTTTGCAAAGAGGTAAACAAATAGCCGTAGGATTAACTCAATCACGTATTAAAACTAGACCTGATGGTAGGACTAATAAAAATCCAAGAACTTTAACTTGGGTAGCTAAAGTACTAGAGTTCGGTTCATCAGATGGTAAAATACCTTCACGACCTTTATGGTCAGTGTTATGGGATAATACTATGGCAGACAAATATAAAAAACAATTAGTACTAGAGATAAGAAAACAAATTAGAAATACAATTTAACATGGCAGATTCTAAGTTTAAACTAGATAAAGTTTCTGGCACTGGTACAGGTAGTATAAAAATCTCTCCTACAGAAAATACTAACCAAAACTCTTACACAGAAACTTATCAAATAAAAGCAGAGGGTAAAGTAATCTCTAATGTAGATTTGAAGTTATTAAAAGTACCTAAAGATAAATATGTACCTACTTCAGATGAAGGTTTAGTACATGTAGCCCCTAGAACAGGATCTTTCACGGGAGATGAGGTTAGATCATTAAAGTATTTATATGACGATCTATCTAATAAAACTACTGTACCTTATACTAAACCCCTTAGAGTACTACATACTATACCTTCTAAAGACCCAGAGTACCTGAATAAGGTAGGTAATTTAATATACCTCTGGGAATATCGAACGAATAAATGGCTATCGCTCAGTAGTGTAAGAAAGAAATTAAACATAAGAGCTGATGAAGACTTTATATTAAATACAGCTTATTATGGAGGTATAATGATTGACTTCAATGTAAGTGATTTTACTTTACCTGATGATTTGTTGAAAGATGATGCTACTAAGGGTTATGCCTCCATAGGTGGAAGAGTATATATATACTGGCCTAATAAGTATACACAAAAAGGTAATTCTACAGATAAGCCATATCATATTAGAATTACCTTAAAAGATAGTACTCCTATCCAAAACTATATAGGAGGATATGTAGATTGTAAATATACTAAGATTAAAGAAACAGGTATTAAGGGAGAGTACGAGAAAGATAATCAAAAAAGAATTTACTACGATGTTTCTAAAACTGCTAAACCAGAGAATAAGTATATAGATACTTTATATACCTACTATAGCAGTGCTCATATAAACATATCCTTAGTAGAAGAAAATCTCTCCTCTTTTAACTTTAATATTCTTAAAGAAAATTTCTATTATAATGCTACCAGGATTAAGGTAGGTAGTAATGTATATCAATTACATGATACAGAAATGTTTGAGAATAGCAATGATATAGATGGTATAGTATTAAAAGGTTTAGATGAAGATACCATACCTAAAGTACCTTTTGAAATAGGATTTAAGGATGGTTTCTATGGTAGATACTCAAACCCATTTGAGGATGAACCTTCAGTTTCATGGGAGGAGAATTAAATTATGATAGAATCACAAGAAATTGTAGAGCGTACTTTTTACATTGCTCTATTAAATGAAACCATTAAACGAGGTTTGACTATAAATCCTACTGATTATCTTGATATGACTAAGAATCCTCCTATACCTACTTTGGAAGGAGAAAGAAAGTATAATCAGGATAGAGAAGCTATAGGTAGTAAATTTATAAGTGTTTTTGGTATAGGTAATAATCAGTCTAGAGGTATCAAAGATGTCCCTCGTATTACTTTAGAATTAAAGTCTTATTATCCCGGAAGTATAGGATTAGAGAAAGAAGATTTTGATGAAGATAATACTAACATAATTGATTTAGGTTATGAGACTAAAGATATATTAATTGATGTACATCTATGTTCTCAGACTGAACCTGAGATGAGAACTCTACATCATATAATGTATACGGCTTTACCTGCTAGAGGTTATATAACTCCTTACATAAATCAAACCTTAGAAGAGTGGAGAAAACAAAAGATCAGTCCTTCAGGTAATCTATATATAGAAGTAGGTAATTATTATGATCATCAGAATTTAGATCATGGGTTGTTAGAAAAAGTATATACTTATACTGTAAGAGATGGTTTGATAATGACTAAAATTACCGAAACTAACATTACTCAAATCAAAGATATTAGTTGCTTATTAAAAGAATCTCAACTAAACATCGAAATACAAAGATAAAACGATACTCAAAACATTTTATATAAACAAACTTTTAACATTAAAAATATGCCTAATACACCGCAAGTTAAGTTCGATATTATAAACCGTAATGTTGAACAAAGTTCTGTGACTACTGGTATATCTACTGTTTTGGCTCGTACTACTAAAGGACCTGCAAAGGATCCTTCAGTACTAATCACATCAGTTCCACAGTTTCATCGAATTTACGGAAAAGAGGTAGTACCAGATGGTTCTATCTCAAACATTGAAACTGCCTTAAGAGGTGGTTCAAAACTTAGAATCATTAGAGTAGTTGGTCCAGGAGCTGCTCCTGGAAAAGTAAAAACTGCTTCAACGGATTCTCTATTAAAAATCGTTTGCAATGGTCAAAGTGTAACACTTAAGGCTGTTACTAGAAGCAATGGAGATCCAATTGGTAGTGGTAATGAATTTGTAGTAACTACTAAGCTAGATGGTAATACTGTAAATTATTCTGTAGTTGGAGCAGATGGTACAGTACTAGACACAGGAGTTATTTTAGTATATCAGAACTCAGATGCTAATAATAATACTTCCGTAGATTACCTTAGCCTAAGTAATTTTATTGCCAATAATCCTTATTTGAAGATTATTGTATCTCCAGATAATGAACCTAGTAAATCACTCAGTTCTGTAGAAGCAGTATTAAACTGGTTGTCAAAGATCGATGGTTCTCGTAATAATGTAACTGTAACTCTTACAGCTACTAATACCTACACCATAGGTACTTCAGAAACATCTGCTCCTACTTCTAAAGAGTGGATAGATGCTTTAGATAATGCTCGTGATTACCTTGATTCATATCATCTAGCTTTATCTCATGCTCATCAGCACTTAGCTCAGGCAGAGCTTATTAAAGTATATAAAGCAGCTAAGGATATAGTAGATAGCCTATCTGAGTTCCAGTTCTATATTGAGATTCCAAAGTATAAGGTAGGAACCACTGACCTAATGAAGGCAGAGGATATGATTAACTATAAAAATCAAATTGCTTCTGCTATTGGACATTCTAAGTGGATTTCTTATTATGGTGCTGGTCTTTTATATACCAACGATTATGGTATACTCCAGCCTTCAGATGTACTCGGTACTGTATTAGGTTTAGCTGATTCAAGTGGATCTACTTACAGCTATAGTCGTTCATTTGCAGGTTTGAATCGTGGAGTAGTAATCGATGCTAATGGTCCAGCTTCTGTAAACTACGGTTCTGCAGGTAGATTTGATACTCTCAATAGCTTAGCTAATGAATGTATCAACCTATTTGTAATCAAGGATACTGCTTCCTATGGTAAGAGAACTGTTCTATGGCATAACTTCACAGATCAAGTTAAGAAGGATTCTTTTAGATTCTTAGGTAATACAGGCCTTATCCTGAATATTAAGAAGACTCTAAGACCTATACTTGATCAGTATCTAGAGGAACCAAATCATTGGAGTACTTGGTCTAGAATTTACCTTGAAGTACAGAAGTATCTTACTCAGTGGGTAGATAATAATGATCTAACTGATCCTAAGTGGCAGGGTGATCAAGATGCTACTTCTTGGGATAGTTTGGTAGTTAATAACCAAGCCGATGTAAGACAGGGTAAATACAAAGTAGTATTCTCATTCAAGGATGTAACGGCTTTGCAGGAGATTACTATTACTCTTTCTATCGATTCTAGTGTTAAAGCAATCGATGTATCATTAAGTAATAAACCAAAAGGAGATAAATAAGTATGGGAGCAAAGGTAAAAAACCCACGTAAGAAGTTCCTATGGAGCCTTCAATTTGCAGAACATCCTATTAACCCATATCTGTGTCAGAAATGTAGTTTACCAGATCTTACAATAGATGAGGTAGAACATGGAGATATCAACAGGGATGTAAAAACTGCAGGTAGAGTTAAGATAGGTACTCTTATCGTAGAGAAATTATGTACTACTTCAGGATCTGATACTTGGGTATGGGATTGGTTATTCTCATGCCAGGATCATATTCTTGGTGGTGGTCTAGTACCTACAGATTACTGGTGTAATGTACTTGTAAACGAATTGGCTGAGGATGGTAAAACTATCCTAAATACTCATTCTTATGCAGAAGTATGGCCAAAGAAGATTACTGGACTAGACTTTGATAGAACTGCTTCAGAGAATACTATTGAAAAAATAGAGTTCTCTGTAGGTACTATGGATAAATATTAAAAATACTGGGAGTAAGGTCATTAGATCCTACTCCCTTTTTTCGATTTATAATCAACTTAAACAAGACATCAAATGGAAGATCACATTTTAACAAAAACTTTTATTGGCCCTACAGGCTACAGTTACACAATCAGAGAGGAAAATGGAGAGGATGAAGAGGTATTATCAAACCAGGCTGATGCAGCTAACTTGATGAACATTACTAACTTCATTTCAAGAGTAGTAACTAAAACAGACTTCACTGCTTCAGGTAAGTTAACTCCTCAAGATGCCCTAAATTTACCTATTAGAGATAGATATGCTATCTTGATTCAGGTAAGAATCTTCTCTTTAGGAAATATGTTAGACTTTGCATATACTTGGCCATTAGAAAGTACTCCTACTTATTATGAGCAGAATCTAGAAGAGTTTATCTTTGATGATTATAGTAATGTAGATGAAAATGCTCTAGAATCTAAACCTGAGGCTATTAAACCTTATGAAGATTTAGAGTTATTGAGACAGATTAATTTCAAGAACTATGAGGTTACTCTGTCTACGGGTAAGAGAATTAAATTCAATCTCATGGATGGTAATGCGGAATCTTGGGCTTTACAATTATCTCCAGATAAACAAACTAGAAATGTAGAACTACTTGCAAGAGGTTTACAATTAGAGGTAAATGGTAGATGGGATAATGTACAACAATTCTCTCTATTCAGTATCAGAGAGATGGCAGAAATGAGAGCTATTGTACATAAGATAGATCCTATTTGGCCAGGTACAACTGAGATTGAGAATCCAAGAACTCATGAAAAGGAGAACTTCCCTATACTTGGAGCTCCTCATTTTTTCTTTCCAACGGAAGCGTAAATGAAGATGCTGAGGGGTTATCCGATGAAACCTGTATTAAAAAGGGTATACCAAGGGCAATCCCTTTAGTAAATCAATTTATGTATTTACAAAGAGCAGAAATAAACGTAGGAGATTATTTCTGCTTTTTACGTCTTCCGTTAAGAGTACGAGATAAATTCAAAATATTTGCTGATGCTTTTTATGAACATCAGAGAGAAAACGCTAAGAAATTAAAATAATGTTCGGATCTAATTCAGCCTTAGTAGATGTTGGTATACAAATGTCTCTAAGGGATCAGTTTACATCTCCTGCGGGTAATATTATGAGATCATGGAATAACATGATGAACGGTATTACCCAAACTGCCTACGATGCTCAATCTAGTTTTGCTAATACTGCTGCTACTGGTATGCAGATATTGAAAGGATTGGAATCTACTTTTGAATATTCGGCAAAGGTACAAGCTAACTCCTTCCTTACAAATAAGATGATCAACGATGGAGTAGATCACTCGGTTGCTCTATTGAAACAGGCACAGGATATTAATATTAGAAACCCTCTAACAGCTATGGATATCACTTCTGGTCAGAAGTTTATGGCTATGGCTGGTATGGGTTTTGAACAGATTAAAGGAGCAGTAGAACCTGCTGCTCAGTTAGCTGCTATCTTTAGTATGCCTATGGGTCAAAAGGGAGGTACTGCAGACTTGATGACTAATGTCATGTCTATGTATAACCTTGATCCAAGTAAAGCTAAGAACGTAGCAGATATCATGGGTGTTGGTGTAACTTCTGCTAATACCAGTATGCAAGATTTGGCACAGGCAGTAAAATATGCTGGAGCAACAGCTAGAATGTCTGGATTGGATCTTAAGGAAATGGTAGCTTCTATTGGAGTATTAGGTAACAGTGGTATTCAGGGATCTATGGCTGGTACTGCTTTAGCTAATGCTTTGAATATGTTCAACAAAGCTTTATCAGGTCAATCGAAAGGTGGAGCTGCTACATTGAAAGCTTTAGGATTAGCTCCTAAGGATTTAACTACAGCAGAGGGTCATCTTAAGTCTATGGCAGAAATTATTCAAATTATTTCTGATAAGACTAAAGGTATGAGCTCTGTAGATATGTATCAGACTTACTTCAATTTATTTGGTCAGAGAGGTATTCGAGCTATGTACTCTTTGGTACAGGATTACCAAACTAATGGTAATTATTTCCAAATCATGGATAAGCTCAACCATGCTTCTGATGGTAAAGGTTGGACAGAGCAAACCATGGAGGATTATATGAAAACTCCAGAAGGTTCTATAAAAATGCTAGAATCTTCATGGGAAAACTTGAAGGTGACTGTAGGTAAATCTTTGAATGAAGTATTTATACCTTTCTTCAATAATATCTCATCACTATTACAGGTTTTCAATAGTTTTGCTGGTACTGGTTTAGGAAAGATACTACTTGGTGGAACTACTTGGTTAACTGGATTTATAACTCTTAGAGCTATCTTTGGATGGTTAGTAATGGGAGCTCGTAGAATTTCCCAGAATACCTTTAGAATGGGTACTTCTACTGGAGTTATGAGAACTAACATGCAAGCAGCTAATATCTCTACTCAGCAAATGGAACAACATTTATTTGCTAGTTTACAGATATTAACCAGAATGGCTACTGTACAAGGTATGTCTACTGGAGTTGGTATGGTAGGTTCTAAGGGTAATATGATGCCTTTGAATCCTGGTTATGTAGCTATGATTAATAAGAATGGCCGATTAGAGTATAGAGTAGCTAAGGGTCATAGAGCTTTATCTGGAGCTAAGGGTGGAACTATAGTAAGTCCAAGTGAAGCTTTAATGGTAGGAGCTGTAGCTAGTTCTAGAGCTGGAGCTACTACAGCTTCATCAGTAGCTTCTGCAGCTAGATATGGTACACCCTTATACAGATCTATCAATAGTGCTTTACCAAGAGTATTATCTAGAAGCGTAGCTGTTCCCTTAGCTAGAGCTGGAGCTGGTTTAGCTAGCATTGCTACTAAGAGTTTAGGTTTCTTAATGGGTCCTTGGGGTATGGGTCTTTCTTTAGCTGTAAGTTTCTTACCAGGTATATTCAATTTAGTGAAAGATTGGTTTGGAGAAAGTCACAGTAAAGAACAAGAAGAAAGATCTGCAGAACAAAGACAAGCTCAAAGAGATGCCGAATTAGTTAGAGCTATCACACAAGGTAAATCTGCTTCAATCAGTATTGATTTGAATAGTAAGCCTATTGGTACATTTTCTGATGGAGATCATGCAAGTGTTAATATGCCTTCTCCTAATATCGATATGGATGATTATGGTATGTAAAACTATATGAAATGGCAAATATAATATTAAAAGGCCGTAAGAAACTTGGCCGAGAATTTGATAGAGTAAATGACCTCACTAGTAAAGATACTGTATCTACAGTACTCACTAGTGAGGCTAATAAGTTGTGGAGAGCTAAGATTTTACTTGATAGAGTAACTAGACCTGGAGCAAAAGATCATATTGATAAAAAAATACCTAATGAGAATGTTAAACCTTCTTATAGGAAGCCTTCACAAGGTCAAAGTTATTCTCCTATTAATAAAGGTAAATATTCTACTCTAAATAAAATTGCCAGGGAACTAGATGAAAAATATACCAAAGCTCCAACTATACATTTCAAAGATAGTAGTGAAAGACAGCTACTAAACATTAATGGAGATGAAGCCCGGAATATAACAAAACCTCAGATATTAATATTCAACTGGTTTTCAAACCCTGTACAGTACATAGAATTACAAACTGTACCTAAAGAACTTGAAATTAACTCAGAAGGTACATGGGCAGTTATAAATTCTATGGGTAGAAATACTCCTATGTATCATTATACAGGTTCAGAAACTACATTACAATTTAGTATATCTTGGTACAGCAATGATAGAGCTAATCCTCAAGATGTATTAGCTAAATGTAGGTTATTAGAGATGTGGAGTAAATCAAACGGATATCAACAATCTCCTCCACTACTACAAATTATGTTTGGAGATTCTGGTATGTTCTCTAACTTACAGAAAGATGGCCAGACTAAAATATCTGAAGGTACTCAGTATTATTGGATATTACAATCTGCTTCATATAAATTATCTGGTTGGAGAAATGATTCCTTAATCAAAGATGATAATAATCAGATAGTTAGAGCTAAAGGTTATGTAAAGGCTAATATGAATCCATCACTTGCTACTCAAGAGTTAATATTCAAACGTACCAGTGCAAGAAATTTACTGTATGAGGATATTATAAATCCTGATGTATTAAAGAAAACGAAAGGAATAAATATATGATAGAAGGACCTTATGATAACACTCGAGCTTATCAGCTAGACTATCTAGAAGGAGATTATAGTTTAGAAAGATCTGAGGATATAGATTTTACTTCTAGTGGTATACAACACATAGTAGTAGAAGGTGAAACTCTCCAAAGTATTTCTAATAAATATTATGGAAACTCCTCTAGATGGTCAGATATCGCTGATTATAATGGGATAATAGATCCCTTTGATTTAAGTATAGGAAATTTATTAATAATACCTATGTAACATGGTTAAAGCTAAAGTAGTAAATAAAAAGCCTGTTCCTTCTAAAAAGGATGTAAAAGCTCCTTCAGATGTTAAGAAGGAAGATCAGGTAAATAAGGCTAAAGAAGGTAAGTCAGACCTTCCTCATTTATTTGAGGGTATGGCAGAACCTTACATAGCTTTCTTTGATCAAACTGGAGGAGCTTTAGTTAATCCTATAACACAGATACCCTTAGGAGCTTATATAACCTCTTTCCAATTAAAGATGAGCGAAGGTAAAGAAGATTATGGTAGTATACAAATAGATACTGGAGATCCTGATACAGTAGATATATCAGATATACAGCCTGGAGATTCTATCATAGTACAGTATGGTTATATATTCCCTACTGGAGAAGTAAGGTCTTCTAAACCTAGAAGGTTAAAGATAGTCGAAGTAAATCAATCATTTGATGAAACCGGTACTCACGCAGTACTTTCAGTCAAGGATTCAGTTACTGATTTAAGACATTCTGTACCTTTTAGACCTGCTGGAGAAGATCATACCCTATTAAAATATATGGAAAGTGGATTTAATAACGAGGTAGGTATAATCATTGAAAAGTTTGAATAAGATGGCTAATTCAGATACTACTAAAAAAGTAATAAGCAATCAAGCTTACGAAAGTATACAACCTTATACCTTAAAAGATGAACCGGTTGCAAAAAGTACTATACTCTTTGCTAACCGGTATTCTGGCGTAAATGAGGTTAGTGTTACAGATGAATCTCTGAGAGAGATTTTAGAGAGTACTTTAGGTACTGCAGGTAATAATGTATTGGTACAGTTAAAGAAAAAATTTACTGCTTTTAAGGATGGACCATGGTATATAGATTCTAGAGATGGAATCATACATATTCACAATAGAAAGTATACCAGAGGAACTGTACATAACTATACCTATCAGAGAGAGAATGGAGAACTCTTATCTGCTTCTTTTACTATACAGGAGATATACAAACCTTTCGCTGGTTTAGGAGCAGTAGTTAATGCCCTGGATAAAGCTTTAACTCAAGTAGGAGAAGCTATTACTAACTATGAGTTACCTCAGGAGGATATAAACTTACCAACTAGAGGTTTGGCAGATGGTACCTATGGTAACCTTAGGATAGAGAATGGTCATATCATTGAACCTACCGATACTATAGAAAAAACCATGTTGAATAATGGTTATACTAATTCCTATTGGAACTTTCTAAAAAATAAAATGGAAGTGGAAAATAGGTGGAGAGAAGCTACTTGGGATGCTAAGAAGAAGAGAAAGGAGTATGATAAGAAAACTCCTGCTCAAATTAAAAAAGAAAAACAAGATAGAGCTAACAGGGCTTATGGTAATACCAGTAGAACTGATCAATATCAATTATTGATACACAGAGATCCTACTATAGATTTATCCTATAAAATGTATTTACAATATGCTAATGTTCCTGGTGGAGAACAATTAGCTCAGTATTACCTGAATGAAGCTACTCAGAAGGCAAGTAAGATTAACATACCTGCTAAAAATTCAGAGACTTTCTGGGGAGAACATCATATAATCCTAAGTACTGGAACTCAGGATTATAATATGCCAGGAAGTTTAGAAGCTTACAAGGATCAATTAGTTAAAAAAACTACATCTAGATGGTATAATAGAGTACATAACTCCTGTAGAGTACAAAGTTACCAGGTGACTAATGTTGTATGGGATGTAAAGGATAGTACCTTAGAACATTCAGCCTCAGATAGGAACGGTATGAATATCAATCCAGTAGGATATGGAGTTATGAAAAAGATAAGGGGAACCATATATTTGACTTACTATGGATATGGTAAAGATTCAGTATATGTTACAGGTTCTCAATTAATCCATGATATGATGCCCAGGAAAATAGGAGGTCCTAAGAAAGGTCCTTTGAATTTAAGTAGAGCTATGAACGGTGTAAAGAATGCTTTACACAATATGGGTAAAGGAGCTAGAGAGAAACAATTAGTAGCTACTATCAGAGTAGTAGGTAATCCTGATTTAGAAATATCACAACAAATAGGTTTATATAATGTAGGTAAAAAATATTCCGGAATCTGGTATATAAAAACTGTAACTCATAACCTTGAATTTGGTCAAGGATATATATGTGATATAGAGTTACAAAGACAGGTTACTAAATCTAGTGCCCAAGGTACTCATACTATATTAGATACTAAGAAGAGTACTGTAGATAGTGTTAAGCCTAGAGTTACTGCTACTGTTGGTAATAAGCCCAGTGATTTTAGAAAAGCTCCAGTAGGCAATACGGGAACTAATCCAAGATCTCCAGCTAATACTCATCCAAGCTATAAACCTGGCTCAGATAATAGATTATGGCAAGATTGTTTAGATATACCTTGGACTGCTGAGGAAGCTGCTATCGGAGATAAGATTACAGATCCTAAGGAGAAAGCTAAATATACCAATTACATAGCTCTCAGACATTATAACAATAAGAAATACCCTAATATGCCTCATATGAAACAGGCCTATCTAAAGGTAGATAAGAAGACGGGTAAGATGACAGCTGTTAGTAATGGTACCTTTGGTATTTTTGTGGATAAGATTCCAAAGGGTAAATATCACTCTCGTAATTATTCTGATTCTATGAATAGAAACAACAAAAATAAGAAAAGATAAGATTATGGCAGATTCCTTAATATCTCAATTAGTAGACAATGGAGTAGAATCTATAGGTAGGTTTTACTCCATATACAGGGCTATAGTAACTGATATAGATGATCCTTCTAATACTGATCAGTTATTAGTATATGTTCCTGAAGTAAACGTGATGACCTGGGCTATCCCTTTTGGTAGTCATGGTTCAGCAAACAGTGGTTTTAGATTATTCCCATTACCTAAGAAGAATGATGTAGTATACGTATTATTTGAAAAAGGTAATCCAGGTAATCCTCTATGGATCTATCATGGTTGGGCAGAAAACCAAAGACCAGAAGATTTTGATGATCCAGATGTATCAGGTATAGTAACTCCAAAGGGTACTAAAGTACTAATAAATGACAGAACAGGAGAGATACATATAGAAGCAGCTACTAGATTATCTATTCTAGCAAAAAGTGAAGAAGATGGTATAGTAATTAGTGCTAATAAAATATTTCTTAACTCTAGTGATACCATAGAGGCAAACCATGGTAAAGAAGAATTGATTAGTATAAACAGTCTAACTGATAAATTAAATAAATTGGTTAGAGAAGTAGAAGAGTTAAGAAATAAATATAACAGCCATACTCACCCAGGAGTAAAGGCTGGACCAGATACTTCATCTCCTACAGTTAATCAAGCAGCGAAACCAATATCATCTTTTAATAAAGAAGATTATGCAGATAAAGCTTTTTTACACTAATGAACAATAACATAGGAACCGGAGCTTTATTCCCTATAAAATTAGAGAAGAACTCCAAAGGAGAAACTGGATGGTATCCCCAGGTAGAGGATCCAAAGTTAATAGAGGAAAATTTAAGAGCTATCTTACTATATGAAGTAGGGTTTAGATTTAGACAAGAAGATTTTGGTAACCGATTAACTCAATGTTTAGAAGAACCAAATACTTTAGCTCTAAATTATATGATACAAAGATTTGTAATCGAGGCTATATCACGTTATGAGAATAGGATAACCCTAAATAACATTACTACAGTCAGAGAAGATTATAAGCTAGCTATACATATAGAGTATCATTTAATCTCTACCAATACAGATAGTTCCATATTAATAAATTATAACTTAAACTAAAATAAATATGTTAACAAACAAATGGACAAACCCTTTAAGTAGATCCTTTCAGAATATCAGAGCAGATATGATAGAGGCTCTACAGAGTTTTAAGGATAAGGATGGTAGACAATTAATTACAGATGTTTCTGAGGGTAACATCTTTATTATCCTGATCTCTTTATTTGCAGCTATAGCTGAAGTATTACACTACTACATAGATAATATGGCTAGAGAGACCTTCTTGACTACAGCTCGTAGATATAGTAGTGTAGTCAGACACAGTCTATTGGTAGATTACCATCCTCGGTTAGCTAATGCTGCTACAGTAGATGTTATAGTTACTAGAGATTTAGAAGGAGCAAACTCAGGTGCTAAGATTAAAATACCTAAAGGTACTGTATTCAAAGATACCTTAGGAAACAATTGGCAGACTGATAAAGATATTCAGTGGGATAATAATAATGCTTCTATTAAAATACCTTTGGTCCAACATGAATTGTATACTACTTCATCTTTGAACGGTAGCCTATATAAAACAGGTCCAATAGGTTTAGACAATAATCTTGGAGATAATAAGATTGAACACAATGGAGTACAATTACAATTAGGTACAGATAACTGGATTCAGGTAGAAACTTTTGCTTATAGTAGTCCTACAGATAAACATTTTATGGTTACTTCTGATGAGGCTGATAATCCTATACTTGTATTTGGAGATGGTAAGTTTGGTAAGAAACCTGATCCTAACCAGAAAATTACCTTAAGCTTTTATATAACCAAAGGTTCTGCAGGTAATATAACTAAAAACTCTATAGTAAACGTACCTTCTGTAATAAGTAGTTTAGTACCTAGTGCTACATGTAATAATCCTTATTCATCTGGAGATGGTTTTGATTATGAAGATATCGAAATGTTAAGATCTCATGCAGCTATGCAAGCTAGAACTATGAATATGTTAGTAACTAGAAACGATGTATTAGATGTAGTTAGATTAGTACCAGGTGTAAAAGAAGCTGCTTTAGAGGAAATCCAAGGCAAAGCTCTAAATGTATATATATCTCCTATAGAAGGTAATACTCCAGTTTCTAATATTCTATTAGATAAGGTATCTGCTACTTTGGCTAGTAAGAATATGTTAGCTAATACCATAAAAGTATATCCAGCTGGAGTATCTAAAATACATTTGGTAGTAGATATTACAGGTAAACCTTCATATAAAGATAGCCAGATATATCAACAGACATTACAGGCTTTATTAGATAAATATTCTGGTAATAATGTTCATTTAGGAGGTAGTGTTAGAATATCCGATATATATGCTTTGATAGATAATTTACCTTCAGTAGATTATTTACATATAACTAAATTCTATGTATCTCCTTGGCCAAAGATTATAAACGGAGACACTCAGCTGGATCTTAAAATAAATGATATAGAAGAGGTTAAATCTCCTACTGAGTATATTATAACTATAGGGCAAAATAATACTTTTAACATCCGTTCTTCTGAAGGAGGTTTTAGTACTGATAAGGAGATCTCTAACAATATCTTCATAGATGATACCATCAATGGAGTTAAATTCTCTATGGCTATCGTAGGAAGTTATAATCCTGGTAGTAGATATCAAATTATAATACCTACGATTAATTCAGATTATAATGAAGAAGGATTTAATCAAATTATATTTGATGATCCTACTCTATTGAAAACTTCAATACATGAAACTGTATGATGGACCTAAAACATTTAATAAACTATCTGCCCTTTTATTATAAAGAGGCAGATAGTTACAAAGATAATGATGGGAAAGGTATATTAGAGAAATTCTTAGAAATATGTGGAAATTATTTCTTAGAAAATATTAAAGAACCTACTGATAATACTCTAGAAAATCTCCTAAATGTAGATGAAAATACTGATTATTATTATCTAGATCTTATTTGGTATTGGTTTGGAGAATTTCCTTTTATAAAACCAATCTCATCTTCAATATTGAACTTATACCCGCAACAAAAATTTGATATACTGAGGTATGCTATATCTTTATATAAGATAAGAGGAACTGAGAAATTTTATCAAATACTGTTCAAGTTATATAATAACGAGGAAAATGAACTTAAATTAGTATCTATCAAACAGATAAGTCCTGACTGGATTAATGATTTTAGGGATGGTACTATTCCTCGTACTAATGTTCCTTCTAAAAAAATATGGCCCTATTATGATATGGGTACCTTCGATGAAGATCTTCACTTAGATGAACAGCAAGTATTATCCTTCAAGGGTATAGTAGAGTTTAATGTAACTATAAACGAAAACTTAGGAGATATGAAAAAGATTTGGAAATTTATCAAAAATTTCATTGATAGGTTCTTACCTTTTAACGTAATATCTAAGTTACTATTGAATGGTAAGAATTATGATGAAACTTCTTACCATTTCAACGTTTATACTTTCAATGGTAGTAAATGGGTACGTAGAGAAAGTGGTACTACTTTATCTTTAGATCCTGACGAAGACTTAAGAGTTAAGATTGAGTTATTGGATAATTACAATAGGAAAGTAAAAGATATTCCTTGGTATGGTGATTTGATATATACTGTAGGTAAAGATCCTAATAAAGATCCTAATTATGTAAAAGGTACTTCTGAAAAATCTAGATATTATGGAGAAAGATATCTAAATATAAATTCAGTATACAGGCCTTCTGATGTAGGAGAGGTTAAGAAAGTTTCTAATACTTATAGATTTTATTTAGATGATCCTAATGAAGCTTTTACATTGATTATCTCTAATGATAAATATCAGAACATTACCTATTACATTATTAAAATAGGAGAATATGGTAAGGTATATGATGGAGAAAATCCTATAACTGTTCCAATAGAAGCTTATAAAGTAGATGGTAATAATAAGTTACCTGTACATGTAGTTTTCGAGGCTTCAGGAGAAATAAAGGAATCTCAAAGCACTAATCAATTTATAACTACCTGGGATATCACAGCAGGAGGAACCTATAAATTTCATATAGAAGAGGATCCTTCTAAAATTGTAGAAGCAGTAATTGCTAACAGAAAGCCTGGATATAAAGTATTATTAGGATATAAATATGTAAAAAGAACCTATTACAGTAATACTCATCCTAGTGAAACTACTATAGATAAACTGGAAGATAAGTTATCTAAAGTAGTAATGGATACTCAGATAGATTTGTTAAAGGATGCCCAGGTAAAGATATATATTGAATCATTGAACAGTCAACCAGTTCCAGATAATCTAACGGTTACTATAAAAGGTACTAACATTCACTTAAAGAATGGAGATACCTGGAAGCCATTATCTATGGATAACTACATTTTTAGTGTAGATCAAGGTAATCCAGACTTAAATAAATCAGCTTCTTTAGAAATAATCGATAAGAGTATACAGGTACAGTTCATAAGATATTGGAACTTACATACTAGAGATTATATCGATGATCAGTCTAACCAGACTGGATTAGTATTAGCTTACGTTGGTAATAATAAATACTCTCAAGATTTCCTAAATAACCAAGATAACTCATCTTACATTGTAACTACTCCAGATGGTAAAACTTATAAGATAGGCACTAGAGAGGGTGAAACTCCTAAGGTAGATGGACAAGGTTTTGTAATAGATAGAATCCCAGATGTAGGGTCTTCTACTAAATTTAGATTAAGGATCACTACTAATATAGCTGGATTATTCTATATTCAATCTCCATTCACAGATGAAGCTTCTTTCAAATGGTATGTAATAGATAATCGTAGTACTAAACCTCATATAAGTTATCTAGAGATTACTCCAATAGGAAAGAAGTCTAGTGATTATTGGACGGGTAAGAATAGGCCTGATGCTAATACTTTTGGTATTACTTTTACCAGAAGTAGTCCAGTCACGGAACCTTTCATACTAAGGTTAGTAGATGATCAGGGTAATACCGTACAAGATTCTAGTGAAGAGGTTATTATGGAAACTGTTCGTATGGATGGTAAAAATATAACTGAAAAGGTAGATCTGGGTAAGGTATTAACTGTAGAGGGTGTAACTACTTTTAAGGCTAATCTAAAGGATGGTAGAACTTTAGTAGCTAAGTTAAATTGGTTACATGTAACTATATTACCTCCTTACATAACATGGGTAACTAACGAGTTTGGTTTATTGGATAAGTCTGAGAAACCTTTATTAATTGATACAATGGGTAATGATAATTTAACATGGTCAATAGAGAAATATCAGGATTCATAAATTCTGACACTGGTCGTAGAGTAATAACCTTTCCAATGGGGTTAGAATTCATCAACTTATTATATGACTTCAGATGGATGATATTACTGGCTTTCGTGTTAGTTATAGGAGACTTTTGGTTTGGTACAAGAGAGAGTAAATACCTGGGTATTCCTATTAGGAAATCTAGAGCCTGTAGGAGAACTATCAATAAGTTCATAGATTATATATTGTATATACTAATGGGAGCTTTTTTAGGTAAAGCTTTGGGTTCTCCCTTTGGCTTTAACCCTATGATAATAGCTTCTATAGTTATGGTACTATGCTATGGCTTTGAAATAGATTCCATATACGGTCATATATGTGTATTACATGGTGTTAAAAACCGGATAAGTATCTGGAGGATCTTAATCTTACTGATTACTATGCGGTTTAAGAGTTTACAGTCCATCTTTAGTAGTATGGCAGAACAGATAGAAACTGAAAAATTAAAGAAATAATTATGAACAACAAAGTGTATTTTAATTATGGTAGTAGAATCTCTTCTAAAGAGATATCAGAAGCCATAGGTCTTATACCAGGACCAGGTCCTATTTGTGGATTTGGTTCTGCTACTATTAATGGTAGTAGTTTAGATATCTATCCTTATGGATATGGAGATGAAGGATCTGCAAATACAGATTCTTATGATCCTCTAAGATATCAGATAAGAGATACTATATTCAGTCATCGCCTTTCATGTAGAGAAGATGCAGATCCTTCTGATTACAATGTTAACTTCTGTTTCATTAATAAGGATGGTATACTCTATAGATCCGGAGATCAAGTTTTACATTTAGAGATTGAAGGAGTTAATAGTAGAGAAACTAAAGAGGTTCTATTATTTGCAGAACACAATTATGTAGAAGAGGCAGTACAGAACCAACCTATCATCAGGGCATTTTGGAATAGCTCTAGTTTTAATTTTTATGACTTATATAAAAAATCTTTAGATAATTACTATCCTATTGCTAGAGATTTAAGAAAAGCTACCATTGCAAAAGATAATGACCCTGCTTATAATGGTAAAATCACTTATAAGGGTTTAATCGATAAGGTAGAATCTATTTGCGAAACTTATCGTAAGAACCAGAAAAATATGGTGTTCTTAGGAGTATATGGAGAAGGATTTAATTCTTTAGACAATAACAAGAAAGAAAACTTTGCTCTTATACCATACCTGGGTAAGTTTCCTTCTACTGTAAACTATAACCAGAGAATACATAGTTATCTTACAGAATCTATACAAAGATTAGAGAATTTCGTAGGTTATTCAGAAGTAGACAGTCAACTAAATGATTCTGGTAAACCCTTTAAGAGTTTGGCTGAATATGTAGAATATTTAGTAAATCAGAAAATTAAAGGTATAAAAACTTTGATAGATGGAGCAATATTAGCCCCAGGTTCTATCATACTATTTGAAGGTGAAAATATACCCGTTGGTTGGGAAGAGTATTCTAAGGCTAAGGGTCGTATAGTAGTAGGATATACAGAAGGAGGTATTAGAATAGATACCCCATTAGGTAATACTCAGGAACTTACTACAGTAGGTTCTATATATAACCCAGATGAAACTTATGGTACCTGGTCTATAAAAATCAATGGTAAGGATCTGCCAAAACATTATCATGGTGTAGGATTAGCAGCTGGTAGACAAGATAATGATATGAAGGTTTATAGTCTGATGCCTTGTAACTATATAGATAGGAATCAAAATATTAATGGTGAGGCCTTAGATATAGCTTATAACCCAGTGAGAGGTATACAAAAAGGTACAGTAATTACTTCAGCTAATTTAACCGAAAAATCTGATTATAATTCTGAAACTCCAAATGATTACTTGGTATTATCTAAATTGCCTCCAGCAATTACATTAAGATATATTAGAAAAAAGGCTTCTGTCTGATTTGATTGTTTTTAGTTTAGGTTGATTGGGAGGATCTTAGCAATAGGATCCTCCCTTTATTGTGTTTAATATCTTAAATCCTTTTTAGCTTGTTCTAGTGTCTGAGATATTTCTTCTCTTAATTCTCCTATATACCTAACTGAAGTTCTATTTTTAGGTAGATTAAAGAATTCTACTAATAAACTATTGGTAATCCTACCGAACTTAGCATTGGCTTCTATAAAGGGAGTAGGAGATACTGTCATCTCCCATACTAATTTAGCGTCTAAAGATAGATGATTATCCATATAGGTATTTAACATATCCCACATATCATTTTTAACTTTAGTAGAATCATCTTCATCTGAGAAATCCTCTTTACTATCATCAAATAAATCTTCGAAAGATCTTAAACTTTGATTGAAAGAAGCTTTATCACTGTAGGCATATTTTAATAAATGATTTTTATAAGTGGATAAAGCTCTTAGTATATTAGCTTTAAGATGTTCTTCATCTACTGTACCATAATATTTATTAAAAACGAATAACATCTTATCATAGAATTGAGAAGTAAGGATATCAGTAGTAATATTAAACCTTCTAATATCAATTCCTCTTACTAAATTCCTAATTACCGGTTGAACTAATTTGAAAAGTTTATCAAAAAGTTCAACATCATAACCTTTTTGCATAGGTTTAAGACGATGTATTTCTGAACCGTCGCTAATAATTTTATTCATACTCATTAATTATTTATAATATGTTTGCAAATATAATTATTTTATATATAATATGCAAATAAATACTCAGAAATTTAACCATAGAGCTGAGGATTAGTCAGTGGTTCTAGATAGTTAAGATACTGGTTTCTATAATTTCTATTATAATACATAAATAAAACAGCTACAAGAAAATGAGAAAAGAAGAACTTGAAACTACAATAGTAGAAAAGCTACGTAGTGTAGAACGAAAGATTTCTGAACTATATGAGGAGAAGAAATCTATTGTAAGTGAATTGGTTTCACATTATTGTCCTTTTAAAGTAGGAGATTACGTGTCAGTTACAAGGAAGAGAAATGATGAAAAAACCGTCGTTTATGGAGTAATTAAATCCATCAAATATGATTGTGAACAGAAAAAATTTCTCTATAGCATTTATTATGTTGATAAACATACGAAAGTTTGCAATGGAGGACAAATTTATTGTGGTAATTCAGCTGTAATAGAGAAATATGATTAATCACCTTTATATCTAGACAATGAAAAAATCAAAGTTCAAATTTACCTTTGATATTAACTTTCAATTAGAGATCCTTAGGTTTATAATCCAGGATAAAGAAGGTAGGTTAGTATTAAAGAGAATTAAGCCGGGATATTTAACATTGATAGAACACTCTATAATTGCAGAGGCTCTAGTTAAATACCTTAAACGTAAGTCTAATAAAATACCTTCTGCAAATGTATTAAAGGAAGTTATTAAAGAATTACTAGAAAGTAAAGAGTATGTAGATCTAGTAACCAAAGAAGATGTACCTAAGATACTTAGTATAGTAGATAATCTGTACAATGTACATCTAAAAGATAGGGATTATATACAAGAAAAGGTATACCAGTTTACTACCTTTATTGAGATGAAGAATCTCAATGATAGTTTCGACTTAAATGACTTCCATCAATATGAAGAGTATTATCATAAGATAGATAAGATCCTTCAAAAAGCCAAACCAAAGAAGGATGATGCTCCTTTATATTTAGTAAGGGATGTTGCAGAAAGACAGTTTAAGAGACAGGATGATCCTGCTATAGTACCTTGCCCATTTAGACAGATGAATAAATTAACTAACGCAGGAGGTTTTCCAACTCATTCTGTAGGAGTATTATTGGATAAACCAAAAGCAAGGAAGACTTTCTTCTTGGTTAATCTAGCCTTAGGATATTTGAGAATGAAGAAAGATGTATTATATATTGATACAGAGAATGGTAAAGATCAAATCATGGATCGTGTAATACAAGCTTCAATCGGTAAAACTAAGTCAGAATTATACTCTGGAGAATACGATGCCATAGAATCCCGTCATACTCGTAAACTACAAAGATTAGGAGTAGAAATGGTTATAGAGAGAGTTCCTGCAATGGCAACTAACTGTAATTATATTTCTAACCTTATACATAAACTAGCAGAACAAGGTATCAATATCAAGGTAGTTATTATAGACTATGCAGCTAAGTTAGCTTCTACTCAAGGAGATAGAGAAGATTTTGATAGAATATCTAATGTATTTATAGATATTCAAAATATGGCTGAAGCTGAAGATCTAGATATGGTTTGGACTGCAAACCATATAACTAGAGAGGGAAAGAAACATAGAACTACTAGATATGATGAAAATGATATTGCTAAATGCGTAGATATAGTAAGACATGTTCAGGTTATATATGGTCTTAATGCAACAGATCAAGAGGATAAAGATAACATCCAAAGACTTGAGCTAGTGGTACAGAGAGATGGTAAACCAAGTGGAAGAGCTTTATTTCATGTAGATATAGAGAAACAAAAAGCTAAGGAATTTACTATAGAACAACGTAAAAAATATGATGAAGTATATGGAGATAAATTAGATGAAGCGTTTAATAAATCTAATAAGAATCCTAATGCTGATCCTAAAAGAGCTAAAGAATTAGAACATGGAGATATCTAAATTAAAATATTACAAAATAACTTCGGTTATTCAAAGGGAACCTACTAAACTTTTGTTTAATGATAATAAACAGGAGGCAAGAGTTAAATCTGTAGAGATAAAATTCTCTCATAATAACGTGGGTTTAGTTATAAATAACCTAACCTTATCAGATCTTAAGGACTTAAGGAAGATAGTACGTAAACAAATCAAAGAATTACAGAAATGAGAATATTTCACAAAGGAAAAACTTTTAAGTTAAAAGGTTGCAGAAAATCATGGACAGTGGTTAAAACTTTTAGGTATAAAGGTGTAGAACACTGTGTTGCCGTTAGTACTATTGTAAATAATCCTGAAATAGAAAGATTAGGTTTATTTGCTGTAGATAAGAATAACGATATCTATCAGAGAGCTAGGTAATGATATGAAGATAACCTCTAAATTTAAGTCTCAATTGTACTCCTACTTTATAAAAAGGTTAGGAGCTTTTGAGTATAAACATGGGTGGTTAAGAGTACCCGTTTGTCCATACTGTGGCAGAGAAGAAAAGATGGGAGTTAATCTATCTCTATATAGGTGTAATTGTTTCAGATGTAACTCTCATCCTAACCCTGCTCAAATGGTAATGGATATAGAGAACTTAGAAACGTATAGTGAACTTATTAAATATTTGAACAATGGAAACTTTGATGAACTGGAGTTTAAAGAGGAGAAAGTCGAGTTGCCGAGTAAACAGCCCGTATATCTACCAGAAGGATTCCGTAATATCAATTTTGGTACCAGTCAACTGGCTCTTGGAATGCAAAGGTATATCCGAAAGAGAGGTTTTCAAATTGATAGATTGTCTAGACTTGGCATTGGGTACTGTAACGAAGGACCGTTATTTGGGTATCTCATTATACCATTTTACTACAATGGAGAGCTTCGCTATTACAATGCCCGTAACGTTATGGGAACAGGTCCAAGATACAACAATCCAAATAAGGACATCACTGGGCTTGGGAAGGAGTTTCTTATATTCAATTTTGACGCTATGCAAATGTATAAGTCAGTCTACTTATGTGAAGGTGCAATCAATGCTTTGACTATGGGTGAAAGAGGTATAGCTACTATGGGTAAAGCCATATCTGCTTATCAAGTAAATGAAATTATTAAAGCTCCAGTAGAGCATATTATAATATTACTTGATCCAGATGCTAAACATTATGCTATAAGCCTTGCCTTAAAATTAGTAGATTTTAAGAAAGTAAAGGTAGTGTTTCTTCCAGATGGTAAAGATTGCAATGATCTTGGTAAAACAGAAGTGCTTAAATTAGTATATAACACTAGATACCAAGACTATCAAGAACTTATTAGAATCAAGAACTCTTTGGATTGAGGTAAATCCAATATTAGTATATAACAATAATTAAAAATAATATGAAATCATTTATTAAAGAATTTTTAACCAACCTGTTAATAGGTTTAATCAGTGTATTAGCTATACTGATCTGGTTCGGAGTTATTCTATTAATAGTAATCTATATACCCGAAGGAATCTTATCAGTGGTATTAACCCTACTTTATGCTATTATATCGGCAGCTTTAGGTATGACTATATTTTGTAGAGCTGATAAAGAAATAGTAAATAAAATACGAGGATATAAATAATGAGAGATCCCAGTATACACATAACAAAAACTAAGTTCAAGGAATTATTAAAAGAACTTGGTGTAAAATCCTTCCCAGTGGAGGATTTTTTCGTTAATGCTAAGCAAAGTGCTGTAAATACTAGAATTATGTTGATTAAAAGCAGTAAGAATAGAAAGAAAGCTAATAATATTGCTCTAGCAAGCTTGGGTGATGCTAACCTTGCAGCTAACATCTTCTACTCTGTTCAAGTAAGTATGAAGTTCAAAGGTGTTAGAAAGATAGAAGAATCTCAACCAAGATTGTGGGCAAGTTGTAAAAAGTTAGCCGATATTTGTAATACCTTCTGTAAGGATTTTGAATTAGAAACCCGAGCAGGTTACATTGAGTATATTAAGACAGGATTAAACCTATTAAAAAATAGGAATCATAAATCTTATCTTAACAGCTTATTAAACATGTCTGAAGAAATTTCTAAGACTTATCAATCTAAACAGGAGTTATTAGAAGATTCAGATCCTGAATTTACTAAAGAGATACATGATTATTATTGTAAAACCATTGTAAACAGAACTGGTATTAGAGTTGATTATACCAATCAACCAAGTCTATATGCTTACTTCAAGGATGTAGCTAATAAGTGTAACGAAGAAGATATAGATTATAGGAATTGGATAGATGCTCAATTTGAAGGATTAGCTTGGTGTAATGGTATGCCAGAACCTCAGAACTTAGTAAATGATAAGGCTTATGGTTATTACACTAAGTTTATGTACAAACATTCTGAATCTTCTAAGGAAGATTATATCAATGCTATAGAAGGTAGTTTGTGGAATAAAATAAATGATGAAGATGAATAGGATCATTATTAAAAACTGCAATGAGTGTGAATTAGATATACCTCAAAAGTATGCAGTAAAGTTATATGATGAACTTAGTATCAAACATCCTCAAGCTTTTTATCTAATGAGGAAAGTTAGAGGCTGGGATGGTAAAGTACACTTCTTAAATAAATATGGAGTATTTAAGATAGGTATGTTACCAAGGGTTTATCAAATGTTGAAAGAATATGGATTGAAGATTAAAATCATAGATACTAGAAGACCTATACCTAAAGCTAAGATAGTTAAAAACATTGGTAACTATAGTTTACGTAAAGAACAATTACAGGCTCTAGAAAATATCTTAAAATATAAGATAGCAGATATACCTTTTCATATCGGAGTAGTAAATGCTGCAGTTAACTTTGGTAAGAGTTTACTAATGTCTTCTTTATATTACAGTTATGGTAGAGAACTTAAAACACTATTGATAACTCAAGATGCTGATTGGCTAAGACAATCTCAGAAAGAGTTTAAGCAATATTTACCAGATGAAAATATAACCTTTATTCAAGGTAGTAAGGTAGAGAACTGGTCTAACTTTAGCATAGGAATGGTACAATCTATATCACGTAATATTAAGAAGTACCAGAATGAGTTAGCTAAAGTAGATATGGTATTAGTAGACGAGGCTGACTTAGCCGGTAGTAAAATGTACCAAACCGTTTTAACTCACCTATATAATACTCGAGTAAGAATAGGCTTATCAGGTACCATCTATATGAGTAACCTTGCTAAAGATAAACTTAAGAATATGAATCTTGAGGCTTTCTTTGGTAAAGAGATGTTTAAGTTTACTATAAAGGATTCTATAAAGGTTGGTCATTCAACTAACACTATAGTTAAACTGGTACCCTGTATAGATTTATATCCTAAGAATTATAAAGAGATAAAAGTATATCAAGAAGAATATGATGCCAATGTAATTGAGAACAAAGATTCTTATAAGGTAGTATTGGATAGGTTAAAATATAATATAACTTATGGTAGATTACCAGCACTCATAGTTTGCAAATATATTAAACACTGTGAAAACTTATATAAGTATTTATCTAATGCACTAGATCTACGATATAAAGTTGCTTATGTGCATGTAAATACTCCTGCTAATATAAGAAAAAGTATAATGGAAAATTTTAGGGAAGGTAGGATAGATATATTAATATCTACTACAATCATTGCCAGAGGTAAGAACTTCCCTAAACTGAGATATATGATTAATGCAGCAGGGATGAACTCACAGGAGAAATCTATACAATTCCTTGGACGATTGGTAAGAACCTATGAGGGTAAGAATAGAGTTTATCTAGATGATATTCAATATCCCGGTAGATATTTAGGAAGACATTCTAAAAAGAGAGCTAGATACTATAGGCAAGAGAAATTGAAAGTGATTAATCTAGCAAGGTTATATACCAAATATACTTTCAAGGCTAAGGCATAGACTAATAGATTATATCTTTTTCTTTTAGGGAAAGATATAAAGCTTAAGGCTAATGAGCATATTATTAATTTAATAAATAAAGCAATGATTAATACAATCATAAGTATACTTCTTATAATACTCAATCTATTACTGTTAGTAGTATTAAGTAATATACATAAGTATTATTTTGATAAGGTACGGGAGTTAGATAATAAATACAGAGTATTATTATGTAATCAGTACATGATAAAGAACTATCTAAGTACCCTGTACCTAAAACAGTTAAAGGATATACAGAATCAATTCATATCTGAAGAGAATTATGAAGAAGCTCAGAAGATAGAGAAGTATATCCAACAGGAAATAGAAAACCAAGGAATTATAGTAAAAAATATTAAAAACTTAAACGAAGAGTAATTATGTTAAGTACAGAACTAGAAAAGAAACTAGAAGAATGTTTAGTTGGTAAAGATACACTGACTAGAGTAAAGAACCTATTAGGTCTTCATGGAGAAGTATTTAAGGAGATCTTAAATGATTGTAATAAGATTAAATCTCAGATGGAGAAGGATAGGACTAATCTTAACCTTATTAAGAAGGCTAACTATCAATGGTTATATGTAGAGAAGGTTCTACAGAAGAAATATCCTAATGAAGATATACCTTCTGATATGTTTAGACAATTAACCATAACCCTATCAGTAGAGGATGATCAACGTTTACTAAAGGCTTTGGATTGGTTATATTCAAAGAAATCTGATCACCAAGTGTTCAAAGCTTTGAGAAAACTTATAGAAGTTGTTTAATATATTAACTTTAGATTTATAATGCAAGTAAACGTAATACGTAAAACATCTTGGAATGATGTACTGAATGCAGCAAGGTTCACTCAGAACCTTGCCCCTTTAATGAAAGAACCTTCCAAGAATTTTAAGGAAGATATGATAGTAGCTGAACACTCTCCTTTGAGGTTATTAAATTTTGAGATAACTATAAAGGATATCCCTTATTGTAACATGGGTCACTTAGTAAGACATGTACATGCTCAGCCTTTTGTATCAACCTCAAGAGGAGATATAACTGGAGTTGATAGATCTACACGAAAACAAACAGATCCTGTTAATATGATACTCTATATGAATGCTCAAGAACTTATTAACATATCTAAGGTAAGATTATGTAATCGAGCTGATAAAGTAACTAGATTAGCTTGGAATATGGTTATAGATGAGCTATCTAAAATAGAGCCTATACTTGCTCGTTATTGTGTACCTTCCTGTTTATATAGAGGGTTTTGTCCTGAGATGAAATGTTGTGGATATACAAATACAGAAGGCTATCAAGAGGATAGAAAGAAGTATTTAACAAGAACTATTTGCAATAAAGGAATTAAAAGTATAAAAAATGAAAAAGAGTAAAGGAGTAGATTTACTTAAACATGATCCCCTGGAACCATTTGATTTATCAAAGATCGGTACTGATAAAGATCCTTGCTTTGGTAAAGGTTATAATCTTACTACTAAAGAGTGTAGGATGTGTGGAGATTCTGAGTTATGTTGTTTGAAGATGTCTCAGACATTAGGTAAAACTCGTAAACAATTAGAAGAAGAGAATAATTATAAGGATCTTGAAATCCTCGAAGATGTTAAGGCAATTAAGAAATATATTAGGGGATTAAAGAGAAAAGGTTTTGATAGGAAGAAAATAGTAGAGAAGACTTCTGCTAAATATGAAGTACCTACTAAAACTATCAGGAAAATTTATAAAGAAATGAAATGAATAAACAAGAAGGACTAATAAAGGAAATGATACCATATATCTGGTATCTATTCTGTAGGTATTTGAATAATCCAAACTACATGGTTCAGCAATCTGATATACTTATCAAAGTATTTATGAAGAAAACTGACGTTAGTAGTTTTATTAAAAATATAAATAAGAAACTAGAAGAAATCGTAGGTACTGAAGATTTTATACCTATTACATATAAAGAGATAGATGAACTTACCTATGGAGACGTTTTACATCAAATAATATATTATTATGTCAACAACAAAATTTAGATTTACAAAAGTAAGAGAGGTTAAATCACCAACTCGTCACAATGAAGGAGATGCTGGTTTAGACTTCTATGTACCAACTGATTTAACTATTGGAGACTTGTTTGAAGCAAATCCAGATCCTTCTGCTTTCAACATTAGTATAAAAGGTGGAAAGGTTACTATGATTCACCTTAAACCACAGTCAAGGATTAAGATTCCTTCAGGTATTAGGGGTTTATTAGAGCCAAAAGATTCAATGATGATGGTAGCTAATAAATCTGGCAAATCTACTAAATTAGGTTTGATCTTTACTGCTCAGATTTGTGATTCTCCTTATGTAGGTGAATATAACTTGGCAGTTTATAATACCTCATCTCAAGTAGTAACTATAAATGCTGGAGAACCTTTGGTACAGATGATTCATACTCCTATCTATCTTACAAATCCAGAAGAGATAGATAATGATACCTATGAAAAGGAATCAAAGAATTGGGGAACTAGAGGTACTAATGGATTTGGCTCTGGTGATAAAGGAGGTAGAACATATGAACCAACTCATCCAAGCGATATAGAGGGAGATTAAACTATGGATATTAGAAATATTAGAGAAATACCTACAGTAGTAGAAAAGGAAGCTTATTTAGAAGCTATATATAATCTAGAGGCTGAACTATTGCAAGGATATTGTGGTAAGATCGAAAAAGATCTACCACTACCTCCTATTGATATTAATACTTTCAAAGGTCAACAGGTACTAAAGGATTTTTCTGCAAGAGTAATTGAGGAAACAGCAGAGGGTTATGAATCTACTTCTGCAGTTATTGATATGTATCAAGATCATGGTTTTAATAACCAAACCTTTAGTGATTCTGAATGGCAAATGGTAGCTAATAATCTTCAGAATTCCAATGAAGAGCAGGCAGATGCTATGGCTTTTTATATGGCTTTGTTGATGTATGCTAATCTTGAGATTAAAGATATTTATAACTATGCTAATGCTAAATTAAAGGATTTAGTAGCTAGAATTAACAGAGATAAAGTTGAGAATATGCTTGATCTAATGTTATTAGGTAGTTATATGTTTGATCTTGAAGGTAAAGAAGAAGAATTAGAAGATATGGACTACCGATATAATCTTCTAAGCGAAGCTAATATTGAAGATATGGGCTTAGATGTAGATCATGTAAATTCATATATACCTGCTTTTAGATTTAGCAATAAAGATTTTCATCGTTGCGAAGATCATATGTTGTGGGGAGTAGCATACCATATTAATATATCTAGAAACTTCTTAAAGAATAAACCTTGGAAACAGTCACAGGAATTAACAGATATCACTAGATATAGTGAACAATTAGCATTGGGATTAATTAAGTACCTGGGTTATCTCTATACAATGGGATTTATTCCTAAGACTTTGTATACTCTATGTTTTAAGAAAAACAGAGTAAATCATTTCCGTCAAAATAGTGGTTATTAATATGGGAGGATGGAATAAAAAATTTGAGAACATGACCTTTGATGCTTCTGAACATGTACATGATTTAGAGTTTGCTACCTCTACTGAAGCATGGGAGAAGTTAAACGAAGGTTTTATAACATTAGATCCACAGCTCTTTAACAAGGGAGCTGTGGCTAATGCAGGTGTAGCAGTAGTATATAACATATTCATTAAAATTAGAAATGCTTGGGTTGATCCTAGTTTCGATTTTGGTCGCCATTTTAATTACACACAATCAAAATGGACCGTACTCTTAAACAATTACTTAGACTTTAATCAGTTAGATCTATTGAAGTCTCAGATAAAGATGAAGACTGTAGGATATAATCAAAACTACAATGTATCATTCCTCTTCCACAATAAACATAATAATGGTAAGCAATGCTTATTAGCTGCTACCTTTAGTAAGAGATTTTCAGAAGATATACCAGTTATTACTATGGTACTGAGAGCTTCTGAGATTACTAAGAGATTGATGTTTGATCTCTTGCTAATACAAAGAATGGCAGAATATGTTTATGGTAAAGATCAGAGAGTACAGATCAACATATTTGCTACTCAGATGTATGGTAATATAGAAACATTACTTATGTACTGTGGAGGTCATAAATCTTTTAAGAAGGTTACTAAGAAGATGGATAAAACCACTGAATGGTATACCCGAATAAAAGAAGTATATGATAAGTTCATGAAAGGTACTGAGAAGGAATTCTCTACTTATAAGGTATTCCTAAGAAGTTTCAAGGTAATGCGTCCAGATTTATTTGAGTATAAGCCTTTACTAGCTAAAGATTTGGTTATAGAAAATGACGATATTGAATATCCAGAGAATTGTATAACTTATTCTCAGAGAAAGAAATATAAGAAGAAGTATTTAGCTAAGCTACATAGAAAAGGCTAATTCTATAAAAGAATATAACAATTAAATATTAATAAACATGCGTATTTATAGTAATGCAAGAGAGCTCATGTCAGAGATGAGCAGAGATCTTTGGGAAATGGGTACAGAGGTTAAACCTAAAACCTATCAGAACAAAGTGATCGAGGGTAATGAAGATTTTATTACTAAGGAAGAATTTTGTAAACAGTACTGTATTACAAATCTACCTGATGTAGAATACCTATTTGTTTTCACTCATGCTAAGAAATGGGCAGAGATGGAATTCAAAGAGAGAATCAGTGGTCATCCAGTTAATCCTGGAACTGCTTATCTTGAAAGAAAAGATATGTGGGAACAATTCTTGGATAAACAAGGTAAATTCGATTATACTTATGCAGATCGTATCAATAGATTTGTAAAATACAGAGGAGAAAATCTTACAGCTCTTGAAGCAGTTATTGAATTGCTAAAAACAGATCCAGATACTCGTAAAGCAGTTCTCCCTATATTTACTGGAAATGATTGTAATTATTATGAAGGTAATAAGAGAATCCCTTGTTCAGTATATTATGGTTTCTTTGTTAGAGAAGGAAGATTAAATCTTACTTATCATCAGAGAAGTTCAGATTTTGTTCAACATTTTGGAGATGATGTATATCTTGCATGGTGTATGATGGAATATGTAGCAGAGAAGGTAGGAGTTAAACCAGGTATGCTCATTCATACTATAGATTCTCTTCATTGTTACAAGAAAGACTGGCCTTTATTAAAATCATCTATAGATGATCTTATGAAGGATAAGGTATAATGTTCGTGGCTCATTAGTTATTATTCGGTAGGGTATACTTAGTAGTGATATTAGGTATACCCGTTTTTATTTTTAATCTTTAGTAATATGTAGAGATGAGAACTAAATATAAAATAATCAAATCATATAAAGACTTAGATAGGCTTATAGAATTATGTAAGTCTACTAGATATGCTTGTATTGACTTTGAGACTAATGCAGAAGGTATATATAAGAAGGATTTCAAGCCTACCATATTATCAGTAACTTGTATGCCAGGTTTTGGATGTTCAATACCTTTACATCATTTTGAAACTAAGAAATACACTGATAGAACATGGAATTGGTTAAAGGCTCTAAAAAGATTTGGTCATGAAGTAATTGAAAATAAGAATATCGTTAAAATTGCTTGGAATGCTAAATTCGATTTACAGATATTTGAAAAATATGGTATATATCTAAGAGGTACTTTGATAGATGGTATGCTTGCTAAATATGTTCTTAATGAAGAACGTCCAAATGGTTTGAAAGATATGGTAAAAAGATATTTACCATGGGCTGCTAACTATGAAAGTGAAAAGGGTTTTGATAAGATACCTTGGGATCAAAAACCATTAGAACCTCTATGTCAATATGGTTGTCAAGATACCGATTATACTTTCAGATTATCTATATTCTTCGAAAGAATGATTATAGAAAAGGATATGTATAATCTTTTCCGTAATATGATAATGCCTGCTAGTAGGGTATTACAAACTGTAGAGAAGAATGGTTTATATCTGGATAGAGCTTTCAATCAGGAATTATTAGAAACTTATAAACCTAAGATAAATAATGCTTATGAGGTAATATATAATTTACCAAGGGTTAAGAAGTTTACTAAAAAATATATTCAGAAAAGAATAGATACCTATTTAGAAAAACTAAGAGATGAAATATCTCAATTAGAAGAAATACCTGGTAGTGAAAGAAAAATTGCTAGTAGAGAAAAGAAAATAGAAAACATATTAGCAGGAGTATTTACTACTAAAACTGAGAAAGCTTTAATCAATCCTCTAAATCTAAACAGTAATAGAGACTTACCAGCTTTGATATATGATGGATTTAATTTCGAATGTACTCAGTATACAGATAATGGAGGTAGATCTACAGCAGAGGATGCTTTAGTAGAATTAAGATTAACTGTAAAAGATCCTAAGTCTCCAAAAGCAATCTTCCTTGATACTTTGTTAGAGTTGAGAGGATTGGAGAAAATGTATAAGACCTACATAGAAGGTTGGAATGAAAAGGTACAGGATGATTCTAAGCTACATGGTAAATTCAATATCATTGGAACTACTAGTGGTAGACTTTCATCTTCAGAACCTAATATGCAGCAAATACCTAAAACTTCTGTAGACCCTAATATTAAGAAACAGTTGGTAGCTAACCCTGGTACTTTATACTTTGCAATGGACTTTTCACAGGCAGAGTTAAGAATCATGGCTCACTTATCTGGAGATGAAACTTATCTTAAAGCTTTTGCAGAAAATCAAGATCCTCACTTAGCTATTGCAGCAAAGAAATACGGAGTACCCTATGAAGTAGCTCTTGCAGCAAAAGATGATGAGAATAATCCAGAACATAAAATATGGAGCACTAGACGTAAACAGGCTAAGCAAATTGCTTTCGGTATTATCTATGGTATACAAGCTAAACTTTTATCAGAAAAGTTATCTGATCCTAAGGCAGGTTTAATAGTAACACCCGATGAAGCTCAACAACAATTAAATGAATTTTTTGAGGAACATCCTAAGATAAAGAAATTCATGAAACATCAGGAGAAGGTTCTTAAAAAACAAGGTTATATATCTAGTTTATTTGGAAGAAAAAGAAGATTGCCCCAAGTATTTTCAGAAGATAGATCTGAAGTAGCTTATGCTATAAGATTATCTGTAAACGCTCCTTGTCAATCAGCTGCTTCTGACATGTGTTTATTTGGATCTATATTATTATATTGGTCAATGAGACAGAGGAAATTCCCTCAGATGGATTCAGTATGCTTGGTACATGACGCTAACTATTTTAACACTAAGCCAAATGATATAAATATATACACAGTATATCACATGTGGAATATATTTAGAAACCCTAAAACTAAAGAATATTTTGGTTTTCAAATCAATGACGTAGACATGTCAATGGATTTTGAAATAGGTAGAACAATGGCAGAAGAGTTACCTTTTGTACCTTTATATGATTATAATAAGCTATTGAATGGAGAATACAATGAGGAGGATTTTCATAAGCAATATATGAAATATAAAAATATATCTATCAAGGATTTCCCTAAAGTATTTAAGAAACAATTCAAAGAATATGAAGCATATTACAAGAAGCTTGGATAAATATATTATGATTTGTCCTTACTGCGATAAGAATTTTGAGTATCAGCTTGAAGATACTTACTTTATGAGGGATTTTTTACATAGGTATATACCTTGTCCCAGTTGTAAAAACTTACTACCTCATGAGAATAGTATGAAATGTATAAAGGGAAAAAGATCAGAAACTATATCTTTATAATTAAAATATTATAACAAATGGCAGAAGATAAAGCTATAATCAATGCTAGGACATGGGCTAATAGAAAATTAAACTTAGCTTATATCTTAGCTGGAGCAGCAGCTCAAGGTTTTGAGCAAGCAGAGAAAGCTATGGATTGGGCTAGTTTAGATTTAGTTCAATCTAATAAACAGATAGTAAAGGAGATAAGGAGAACTCTTAATAAACTTATCTGGTTAGTAGAAGAATTAAATAAAAAATCTGTACTAACTATGAATGAGGTAGATTCTTCTAAATTTGAGGATACCTTACATGTATACTTTGCTTTATTTATGCAGATAGTAGATAAGGCAGGTTTAGATGAAGTATCCTTGTATAGGTTGTATAATCTATATCACTTACTTGATAAGTATAAAGGACTGATGAACTTCCCTTTCAAGGATGTAAAAGAAAACATGGCTTTTAGGGAAATATTAGAATTTGCTAAAAGGAGTAAATTCTTACACGTAGATCAACAAGGTAATATTATGTTGGTACACGAAGATGGTAAGAAAAGTCAGTTACTTAAGATAAAGTAGTATGGATATCAATATAAAACCTGTAAAGGTTAAATATCAAGGTAAAGAAATTATCATAGATATTCAAAAGGAATTATCTATAGATAAAAATAGGTTAGATTCTCAATTAAGAGATATACCTTCTAGTTATTTTATTCTATGCAATATTCGTGATAAATATATACGTAGAAGAGAAGAACTAGCAAAAGAAAAGGATGTAGCCTATAGTGAAGCATGGAACTTTTATAAGAATGCTAATCCTCAGTGGAATAATGATTATGTATCTAACAAGGCAAATACTAATCATAAGTATATATCTAGGTTTAATGCTTACTTAAAAATGGCAGAAAAAGCTGCTCAATTCATTTCTCTATGTAAAGCTTATGAAAGTAGAGAGAATGTGATCAGGACTTTATCTGCAAATCTAAGAAAGCAATAGCCTTTACTATTTGAATATACAAGGTTAAAAATAACAACGTTAAACATTAAAAACAACATGTACATTCCATTAAAATTTACAAGTGAAACAGAAGCTTTCAAACTTTCCGATAAGATACATAGTATTGGAGGAAGATTAACAGAAAATAGGGTACTTATCCTAAGCCCTAATAATCAAGAAACAGTTAGTGGTGGTATAATCTTACCAGCTTCTCGTGGAGAAGATACCATACCTAATAAAGGAGTTATTATCTCTATTGGAGAAATAACTGAAGAGTATAAGACTTACTATGATCTTATCAAAGTAGGTAAGGTAGTTACTTATGGTAAATACGCTGGTAAAGAGGTTAGCTTTGATCCAAACCTTGTAGGAGAAATTGGAGAATATAAGTTTACTATCTTATCATTAAACGAAGTATTATTTACAGAAAACAATCCAAATAAGTAAGATGAAAAAAGAAAAAAAGAAGTTGTCTTCTTCTGGTCAAACTACTAGAGAGAAGATGTTAGCTAGAAAAAAGAAACTAGCTGAAAAGGGATCAGGAAATGGTTTTGTATTCCCAGGTAATGGTACTACACGAGTAAGAATCGTAAGTGCAGGTCCTAATGAGGAACTTGGAATAGAAGTTATCCGATTCTACCTCGGAGATCATTCAATCATTTCTCCAGCTTCATTTGATGAACCTTGTCCAGTTATGGATAAATACAAGGAGTTAAAAGATTCAAAGGATGAAGATGATAAGAAGTTAGCAAAGAAATTTGTTCCTTCACGTAGGTATGTAATTGCTGGCTTGGTATATAAGGATGAAAAGGGTAAGGAATTAGATTACGACAGTAAACCAAGATTGGTTATGATTCCTTCTTCTGTATACCAGGATATTATTGAACTTTACCTTGATGAGGATGAGGCTGGAGATATGACAGATCCTAAGAATGGTTATGATATTAAGATAGATCGTTCAGGTTCAGGTAGATTTGATACATCATACTCAGTTCGTAATTGTAAACCTACTAAGGTAGATAAGAAACTTCTTGAGCCAGTAGATTTAATGGGTATGGTAAAATCTCAGGTTAAATCTTACGATGAGATTGAAGAAGAACTTAATAAGTTCTTAAATAATACTCCAGATGACGATGACGACGATGATGATACTCCAAAGAAGAAAAAGAAGTCATCAAAGGATAAGAAAAAGAAGAAGAATCGCCATGGCGATATTTAATGAGTTAGTTTATAATGTTTAATTGATAGGGAGATAGTTATTTTAATCGGTAGCTGTTTCCCTATTTTGTTTATAGATAATACACTATGGCAGGTAGAAAGAAAATAAAGATACCTTCTTTAAGAGAATTACAAAAGAAATTCGCAGGTCAATATGTACCAGCAGAGGTAGATGAGTCTAAATCACCTTGGTTACCTTCAAGATTTTTAGCTTTTAATAAGATTACTGGAGGAGGAATTCCTTACGGTAAAATTATGGAACTATTTGGAGAAGAATCCTCAGGTAAAACTCTAATGGCTTATGATTTTGCATATTGTGCTCAATATCTTGGTGGAGTAGTTTTATGGGTAGACGCTGAACAAGTATTTACTAATTCATGGGCAGAATCTAACGGCTTAGATTTATCTAAAATCGTAGTATATAGAAATACTTCTATAGAAAAAATTTCTGACTGGATAGCTGCTCAATCTTTATATTGGAGATCTCAGTTAACTCACAATGAGCCAATCCTATTAATATTAGATTCAGTATCAGCTTTAGATACAGACGCTAATATAGATTCAGAAATGGATAATGCTTCTGCTGATATGGGTAACAGAGCTAAGGCAATATATAAATTCTTCCGTATACGTAATGAAATGTTATATTCTTTAGGAATAACCCAGATTTACATCAATCAGTTAAGAAAGAATCTAAAAGCAGGTATGTTTGAAAATCCTGATACTACTCCAGGAGGACAAGCTTTAAGATTCTATGCTTCATTGAGAATAGGTTTATATGGAGGTAAACAGATTACTAAAAAAGTAAAAGGTAAAGAAAGGAAGATAGGTAGAGTAACTTCAATAAGAACCATTAAAAATAAAGTTGCTCCTCCTGGACCTACATTAAAGGCTTCTCCTTTATATAATAATCCTAAATATGTAGATGAAGTAGGTTTTGATCGTTTACATTTCTTAGATGAACTTCTAGTAGAAGATGGTATAGTAGAGAAATCTCACTCAGGTACATTTACTTATAAGGGTAAAACTTTATGTAGAGGAGCAGAGAAGTTTAAGGCTTTATTAGAAGACAATGATGATCTTCGTAGAAAGTTAATAAGAAAAGAAGGTATAAACACTTTAGGAACTACTAAAAAGTTACTAGAAAGTATAGATAAAAACTTATATCCAGTAGAAAATATATCAGGAGATTATGAAGAAGATGATGACGAATAAAAAAAGACAGGTAGCTGGTACCCATTACTCTAGATTGAAGATAGAGCCAGTAGATTTAATGGTAATCTTCAAAATGGACTGGTTCCAAGGAGAGATACTAAAATACTCTTCAAGATATAATAATAAGAATGGTTTAGAGGATTTGAAAAAAGCTATCTCAGTATGTCACTTGTCAATTGATAGAGGGTTAGCTTCTGAAGATCTTTATGCCGAATTAGATCTTGAAGAAAATCGTAAGGTATTAGAAGAGTATATTAATCAGTTTAACTGTACTCAATTATGGTATTTGGTTCCTTCTATTATTAAAAGGAATTATTACTACAGTATAGAGTTGTTAGAAGAAATGATACATGACTATGAAGAAGAAGACGCGCAATCTTAATCGTAAAACTATAGTATTGGTTGATGGAGAGGGACTTCTCCATCAATCTTACCATAAGTTCATGAATTTCAAATCAGTAGATGGTAAACCAAGTGGAGCAATCTTCGGATTCTTTAAGTCTTTACAGACATACTTGTATAGGTTTAGACCGGATGATGTAGTAATAGTATTTGATAACGGTCATTCAAAATATCGTACTGAGATCATACCTACTTATAAGGCTCATAGAAAGAACATATCTATGGATTATGAATCTTTACATAGTCAAAAGAAGGTAATACAGAAGTTATTAAGGATCTTATGTATTAAATATGTATACGATAAGAAGAAGGAATATAATTATGAAGGAGATGACTTCCTTGCTCATCTAGCTATCAAGTGGGCTCCTAAGAAATCTAGAAGAATATTAATTACTGCAGATAAAGATTTTAATCAATTGCTTGTAAAGCAAACTACGATGATTTTTAATGTGCGTAAAGATCAACTAATATATGATTCTAATTGCAAAGTAATTAATGGTTATTCTGCAAGTGAATGTGTTGATTGGCTTTGCTTAGTAGGTGATAAATCTGATGATATCCCAGGTTATCCAGGTATTGGAGAAAAGAAGGCAAGAAAATTCTTAGATGATTATACTTGTATTGAAAACTACTTAGAATCTGACACTTATCTTAAAGGAGATGAAGGTCATAAGAAGATGAAAGAAGTATATGATAGGAATAAAAAGATGATAGACTTGAGATGGTTTATAAATCATCATCCTATAAAGACTTTACCTATGAGAATTCCTAAGGAGGGTAAAATCAAGGTAAAAGCTTTAGAAAGAGTAGTTAACGAATATAGTTTAGGATCCTTCTATTCAAAACTATTTATAGATAACTTCAATAAACAAATAGAAAGAACTTATGGAAAGAAAGAATAAAATAATGTTTGCAGGTCCTTCAGGTATAGGTAAGACTACTTTAGCTGAAAAGATAGGTAATGTAGCAGATATAAACTTTATATCAGGTTCTGTATCTGATTTATTACCAAAGACAAAAGAACAAACTCATCAGGAGATGTTATCTAAAGATCCTAAGACTTTGTACATGGAGGATTTTCAGGTATTAAACTTGAGGAAGAAGCTCTTCCAAAATGAAGAATCTTTTATCAGTGATCGTAGCTTCTTGGATGTAGCTTCTTATTTTATGTATAAGCAAGCAGATAAAATCCCAGAATGTGAAGTAAAACATTTTATGGATTTATGTAAAATGTTTACCAATCAATATTGTTCACATCTCATACTGTTAGATTTTACTCCAGAGCTTATAGGTAACTGGATAGTAGAAGATAATGAAAAGAGGATCACAAATGGATTTTTCCAGTGTGAAATATCTTCTATAATGAAAGCAGTGATCAAATATTGGAAGGCTCAATTTATTAGAGAAGTACATTTAGTCAACAATCATTGGTATAGACCTGGTACTCAATCTAAAGAAGGAGTAGAGATATGGAAACTTGATACTATACATGGAGAAACTAGAATCATGGTAGTTAAAGAACCGAAATTAGATATTAGATCAGAATATATAATAAATTTCATATATGACAAAATCTAAGAAAGTAATAGCTTTAGCCTTTTCAGATTTACATCTAAATCAATGGGCAAAGTTTAACGAAAATAATGAGAGAACTGAGAACGGTTTCAAGGTTCTCTCATTAATAGCTGAAAAATGTAGTGAGTTAGGAGTACCTGCTTTATTTTGTGGAGATATGTTTCATAAACCTAACGTATTAGATACTTCACTACTTATAAGATTTATTCAATGGCAAAGAGAATGTTATTCTAAATACCCTCGATTTAGATGTTATGCCATAAGTGGTAATCATGAACTGCCTTCGGTAAATAAGATAGATAATTTAACTAAATCTATTCTAGACTGTTTTGAAGGATTTGGTCCTTCAGAATGGGGATTTAAGATATTAAATAAAGAATCTATAGATATAGGTTTAGATATTACGGTACATGGTATACCCTACATAGATCATAACGTAGGTTTATGTGAATATATCTCTAAATTGAAGTTGGATAAGAATAGTAAAAATATCCTATTATTACATACTGATTATCCAGGTGCTACTGATACAGATGGTAGACGTATAGATTCTGTAGAGAATATTAATATAAATACTCTAAATAAGTTCGATCTAGTATTATGTGGTCATATACATAAACACCAAAGATTGGCTAAAAAGGTATATATGATAGGAGCTCCCTTACAACAGCGTAGAACTGATAAAAATTGTGAAATGGGTTACTGGGAGTTATATGAAGACTTATCATTAAAATTTATACCTTTAGATAACTTCCCTAAGTTCATTGATGTAGAATCAGAAGAAGAAATAAAGGATGATGGTAACTACTATACAGTTATTCCGAAACAATCTAGAGTAGAAAAAATAGTAGAACATAAAATTACTAAGCAGTTATCTAAAAAGCGTCTAGCTAAACGTTATATGAGGACTACTGGTATAAAAGATAAGAATCGAGAAAATCTTTTAATTAACATCTTAAATAAATCCGAAGAACAATGATAACATTTATTGGACTGATGATAGATGGCTTTTGTTCATATGAAGGACAAAGTTATATAAGTTTGAATGAGAAGCAGACTGTATTAGTAAAGGCTTCAAATGGGCAAGGAAAATCTACTATATTCTCTGCCCTTGTTTGGTGTTTATATGGTAAAACTCTAAAGGGTAATTCAGAAGTAAATACTTGGAAAGAAATTAGATCTAAAGATTATAACGGAACCAGAGTAGATGTAACTTTCCAAAAAGGTGATAGTACCTATGTAATCACTAGATGTCAAAATTACACTTTATGTTTAGAAGATGGAGCTAAAGGTAAAGACAGACTTACTGTACAGAAAGATGTAGATTTTATAGATATAAAAGGTAAAGCTAAACTCCAAGAGTATATAGTAAATGAAATAGGCTTATCATATAAATTGTTCCTAAATTCTATAATGTTTGGACAAGGTATACAGAGGCTTATTCAAGAATCTAACTCTGATAAGAAGAAATTGTTCGAAGAAGTATTTAACCTTAATTTTCTCAATATTGCCAAAGATATGGCAGTTAAGATGAGGAATGAAGTTAAAATGCAAGTAAATGAGATAGAACATGAGTATAAATCATTTAATAATGAATTTGAGAATACTAGAGAAACCTATTATGATCTAAAAGAAAGAGAAGATTCTTTCAAGTCTGATATAAAGGATAAGAAAAGAAACTTAAAAGCCAATAAATCTAAATTAGAAGAACAGCTTTCTAAAATAGGTAATCCTGAATCAGGTATAGAAGAAGCAGAAGATAAAATAAATAAGCTAAAGAAGAATCTAATCAAAGTAAACACTAAACTTGAAAAAGCCAAAAACCTTTCAGATATACCTCTAATAGAGGTTATAGATAAGGTAATAGTATTACTTGAAAAGGGCAATGCTGATAAAGCTTTATCTAAGATGAAGATAATAAAGGAATCTTTCAAGGCCATAGATATTTATTCAGATAAAAAATATAGCTTAAAAGATAAAATTTCTAAATATGAAAGGGATAGGGCAAACCTATATCGAGATAAAAGTAATAAAAAAGACTTAAATCGTAGAATAGAGGATATAGAGGATCAAATCAAAGAATTAAAGAAGGAAAAGCTACATGTATTATCTCCTAAATATAAAAAGAAAGCTCTAGAAATGAAAGAAAAGCTTAAGCGTATAGAAGCTAAGCTAAAGAAAGCAAACAAACAACTAGAAGATGTTGAATGGTTAATAGAAGATCCTTTATCAAACAAAGGTATCAAAGCTTACTTATTTAATTCAAGCCTTGACCTATTAAATAAGACTTTAGAGAATTACTCAAAAGTTTTAGGATTTAGAATCTCTTTTGATATAGATCTTGGATCTACTAAAAAAGATTTTATAACTTTAATCGAAAGAGGAGATATAATAATAGATTATGATGAGCTATCAGGTGGAGAGAAACAATTAGCTAACGTTGCTATGGCTTTTGCTATGAATGAATCCCTAACAGCTAGTAAAGGTATAAACATAGCTTTCTTAGATGAAGTATTTGAATCTCTTGATCAGGAGAATATAGATTTAGTAGTATCTCTGATTAATAACATATATGAAGACAAAACCTTATTCTTAATCACCCATCAAGATTCATTACCTTTATCAAATTGTAAAACTTTGCAAGTTAAAAAACAATATGGAGTTAGTACAGTACAAGTACTATAAAGGTATATAAATATAATATACAATACAAATATGGTTAACTCTAAGAGAAAAGGTAATAAATTTGAGAGAACAGTTGCTAAATGGATGAGTGACTGGACGGGTTATAAGTTTGGTAGAACTCCTTATAGTGGAGCAAATCACCAAAGTCGTGATCTAGCTTCAGATGTTATGTGCACCGATGAACGTCATGCTCACCGGTGTAAAATATCTGTAGAATGTAAGTGTTATAAGGATATTAAATTTGAGCATATCTTATTAGGTACTAAAGGTAGTGAAGTAGAGAAATTCTGGAATCAGGCTACTAATGATGCTCTTAGGTCTGCAAAAGTACCTATTTTGATAATGAGATATAATTCAATGCCTTCTAATGAATTCTTCATGGCAGTAGGAGAGGATTTAGCTAAAGAATTTATACCTTTTGTAAAGGATACCAGGTATATGGTTTTTAATATAGGTAATGAGCTAAACCTGTATATCTTCATGGCTAGTGCTGTTCTAAACAAAGTATCCTATAAAAGAGTACATAAGTTAGCTAAAACTATAGTTAAGAATCGATAAATATTACTATCTATATGGAAAGAGATCCTACTAAATACGTTTATTGTCTTTTCTACTTGGAAAAGAAATCATGGAAAGGTACCAATGATCAATTAAAGAAATATCATTATAAAAGAATAAAAGCTATCATACCTACCGTTAACATTCTACGAAAAACCATAAAAGGTAAGATGATCTTTACTGAAGAACCTGTTCTGTTTAACTATGGTTTTATAAGAATACCCCGAGAATTGGCTTATTCTAGAACTTTTATGAATAAGCTAAGGAAAAAGATACCTGGTATTCACTCATGGCTTAGAGATACTGAAACTCTACATAATAGGAAAAAGAGAGTTAGGATAGATAATGCCGAAGACTGGGATGATTTTTCTTTAATAGCTATGGTAGATAGATCTGAAGTAAGAAGATTTATAAAGATAGCTAATGAGAATAAGAAATATTCTTTAGATGATTTAGTAAATCTTAAACCTGGAGATTACATACATCTTAAAGGATATCCTTATGAAGGAGTAGAAGCTACCGTTAAAAGAGTAGATTATCTAAATAAACAGGTAACTGTTGAAACATTTGTACTAAATGGTACAATGAAATTAACATTACCCTTTGATAATGTACTATATAGCGTATATCTTCATTATGATCCAGATGTTATACAAGCTACTAATCTAGAGTATAATCCTGATGATATTACTCAAGATAAGATAGATCGAATAATGGATAAGAAACAATATTAAAGTTATGGATGATAGAACTAAAAAAGCCTGGAGCTGGTTATTACCTAATGAGCAAAATTCTTTATATTTAACTTTAGGTACAGGTAAGTCTTCATGGGAAGTTGGAGAGATGATGAAATTATCTCACTATAAATACCTGGAGATAAAGGAGAGGGCAGAAATATTTCTTAAAATGTTTAGTGAATTTCTGCAGAAACATGATTCTCTATTTAGATGGGATGGCCCTTGTACAGAAGATTTCAAGGAGTATATAACTGCTTGTATTTGTGATCGTAAAACTGTTAAAGAAGCCCGTTTATACACTGGCCTTTCAGTTAACCTACTAAACCCAGTATCAGAAAAATTAATTACTAAGAACATTGGTAGATTAAAGGAATCAGATAACAGATGGGACCTTGATACTCTAGAGTTAATTCTAGAGTTTGATAGATGGAATAATTTTAGAATATTACCTAAAATGTTACAGAGACCCTCTGCTTATAAACGTAGGGTAAATAAGAAACATAAGATATATATCAAGTATCTGTTAGATCATAAGAAAATGCCTAACTGGTTGCTTGAAAGAATTGAAGAAAGGTTTAAGTGTAAGGCAAGGAGAAAGTATACAGAAGATCAATATTGGATCTGTTTAATATCAGATACTTTATATAAGGACGGTTATAAAGTAATTCCAGTTAGAAAATCTGAAGAACTTTTGAAAGAGATGAATAAATTCTATATCTATGTATTTAAGGAAAAAGATCATGCAGATAGCTTTGGTTTTATGGTAGCTAATTATAGAATAAAAACTTCTCAAGTTAGGCTGGGATTAAAATTTTGGCCTGATTACAGGTTAGCAGTAGAATCAGCCATCAACTACAATAATATAAATAACCTTGATTTTGACGTAAGTATACTTAAAAAAGCACATAAGAAACTTAAAAATGCTAGAGGATAGATGCTTCCACTACCCTATCCTCAGTATTTAGTAAATAATATATTAAATTATTTGCATATTATATATAAATGTAGTAAATTTGCAAAAGAAATAATAAATAACAATTTTATAAATAGTCAATATGGCAAAGAACAAAAAACAAAACAGTCCAAAGGTATCATTCTTAAGAGATGCTTGCACCCATGATACTTATAAAGATATTAAAAGAAAGGCTATTGCTTTAGGAATGCCTTTCCCAGATGCTACAGGTAATTCCATAGGAGCTTTACTAAATTTTATCAATAAAACAGATAATATTCCAGATCCTACCTTGATAGATAAATATGATGATTGGATGGACAACCAATTATCTGAATTAGGTTATGAAAAGGATGATCCTATAAGATCTTCAAGATTAAGGCTTGGGTTTCTCGGAGATGAAGATGAGAACGGAAAACCCAAAATAAGAAGAGTACCTGGTATCAAAAGACCAAAAGAGAAAAAACCTGTAAGGGAAAGGGATAAATTCTCTTTATATAAAGGTACTAAGAAGTCTTATACCTTTGAATTAACTGAAAAGGGTTTATCTTTGGATAGAATTACTAGAAGAGTATTAAAAAAGTTCCCAGATGCTAAGGAAAAATCAATTAGCCTTTGGCATAGAGCTTGTTTAAGAGAATTAAAGAAGAAAAATGGTTAAATTAGCCAGAGATCCTCATATAGTATGGAAAGATAGGTATTATATATGGACATATAAACCTATTAAAAGAGAGAATAAGAGATATACTCAAAGAAGTTTATATCCTAAATTCATAACTCCAATACCCTACTTATCAAGGCTACATATAAAACATGTAGTAGTATATTCATTTGGACCAAAGGTTTTAACTAAAATTCATATAATTAGTGGCAAAAGACTAATCAAACAAGGTATTACTTACCTTAAATGGGGTAAATACCAGTATAACTGCTTCTACTTAAAAGATAGAATGGTTCATGTAAAGAAATGGGTATATCCTCCAGAAGATAAAAGAGATACTCATCGTAGAAGGAAGTATATAACTAGATTATGTAAAGCTGCCGAAAGGATGAATAGAGTTGAGTTTAACAGATATTATAAACTTCAAAATTATGGCTATAATTACTCAGGATTTAGCAGATATTATCTGCGGAATCAATATAACAAGGTCAGAGATGCTATCGCACAGGAGATATTTACGCCTAAGCAAAGAAGAAAAATTAGACTTCGATAAATATAAGGATAAATACTCTTATAGGGAATGGCGAGGAGCTTTTATAATAATGAAGTATTATAATATACCTTTTCACCATAGGATGTTTAGGCAAGTATATAAGTTATATAATATACCTTCAGTAGAGTTTATGAAAAGGTATAGGACTAATACTAACAAGAAGTATCATATACCTTCCATTAAGCCTAAATATTTAATAAGGGAATTAGAGTTTCAAGGATTTGTACCTCTACAAGATTATAAATTAAAATATGGATGGAATTACATATACTCTATAGTAAACGGTAAGTTCTATATATTTCCGAAAAGGTTAGTATATGGAGGTAAACATAAAGTATCTGACAAACATCCTCATTTATTAGAAGAATGTTCAAGATGGGGTTTAGCAGGTCATACTTCCTATACACAGAATGACACTCAGGTTAAGATATTATTTATCAACCAAAGATCTTAAGGTTATTGAAAAATACTCTACTAGATAGAGGTTTTCAATATAACATTGAATTTAAGGATTCCTTTAATTAGGATATTCACATATATTTAACATTTATATAAACAATTAAATTTTTACAACTATGGCTAAAAAGAAAGCTGCACAGAAGGAATTGAAAATCGTTTCACAGGTAGAACTTGAAAACGGTACAGTATTGGTTCAGTATGAGGATGGATCTTATGCAGTACTTGCAAAGATTGCTATCCCTGCAGAAACTGCTTCTTCATTCTTTGGTTCTGACGAAGACGATGAGGAAGAGGATTCTGACGAAGACGATGAGGAAGAGGATTCTGACGAAGACGATGACGATGAGGATTCTGACGAAGACGATGAGGAAGAGGATTCTGACGAAGACGATGAGGAAG